>Ga0209390_10001296_pt1 | contig 49280 bp, 50 predicted proteins | sample BON01_FD_187212 | JGI IMG/M metagenome (GOLD analysis project Ga0209390, IMG submission 187212) | Freshwater microbial communities from Lake Bonney liftoff mats and glacier meltwater in Antarctica - BON-01 (SPAdes) (version 2) | ecosystem: Environmental > Aquatic > Freshwater > Ice > Glacier...
TCGAAGTCCACCTCGTGCCGCAAGTCAACTACCCGCCCAAACTGCGCCGAATCGTCGAGCGGCACCTTGAGGAACTCAACATCAGCGGCTTGACCCTACCCGACGGCAGCGGCCGTCCCCTCCGCCTGCGCCTCACCCGCAAGGAACAAATCAGCGTGCGCATCGACGACTCCACCGCGACCTAACAAGTCCATGCCGCTCCCCAATCCCCCCAAATTTGAGGGAAATCAACTTGCTCCCCCCTCCCGCCAAAACGAGGTCGTTTAGTGAGGTCTGATTTTCTATCGCCCCTTTCACCAGGTCCTATTGGACCTCCACCCCGTCCAGTGATCCCACAGTCCCGAAGGGACGCAGGCATCCAGTGATCCCACAGTCCCGAAGGGACGCAGGCATATAGCCGCCAGCCTCGGCTGGCGGTCCCGGACGGCCTCCATCAGGGAGCTCCGAAGGCGCGCAGGCAAGTCCACGTAAACCGATCCACCCCCGGATCTCGGAAACCCAAAACAAAAACCCAAAACCCGAATTCCGGTAATATTTTCTATCGCCCCTTTCACCAGGTCCTATTGGACCTCCACCCCGTCCAGTGATCCCACAGTCCCGAAGGGACGCAGGCATATAGCCGCCAGCCTCGGCTGGCGGTCCCGGACGGCCTCCATCAGGGAGCTCCGAAGGCGCGCAGGCAAGTCCACGTAAACCGATCCGCCCACGCTCCCACCAAAAAGCCGGACGGTTTCCCGTCCGGCTTGTTTAGAGTTTCTAATTCTAGCTTTTTGGAATTTCCGCAAAGCGGCCGACTACATCATGCCGCCCATGCCGCCGTGGTCGTGACCGTGGTCGCCGCCGCCAGCTTCTGGCTCGGGGATGTCGGTGATAAGACACTCGGTGGTGAGGAGGAGGCCGGCAATCGAGGCCGCGTTCTGGAGAGCAGAACGGGTCACCTTGGTCGGATCAACGACACCTGCTTTGATGAGGTCTTCGTATTCACCAGTCGCGACGTTGTAGCCGATGTTGCCCTTCTCCTTCTTGACGTGCTCAACGATGAGCGCGCCCTCGATGCCGGCGTTGGCAGCGAGTTGACGGAGAGGAGACTCGATGGCGGAGATGATGATCTCCGAACCGGTCGCTTCGTCACCGGTGAGACCAAGGTCGCCGATGAGTCCGGTCGCGCGGATGAGGGCAGTGCCACCTCCGGGAACGATTCCTTCTTCGACAGCGGCTCGGGTGGCGTGAAGGGCGTCTTCAACGCGGGCCTTCTTCTCTTTCATCTCGGACTCGGTGGCAGCACCGACATTGATGACGGCAATACCGCCGGCCAACTTGGCAAGACGCTCCTGGAGCTTCTCGCGGTCGTAGTCGGAAGTGGTGTCGGGTTGTGAGACCCCGACAGTCTCTCTAACCGAACGTCACTGGAAGGGCCGTCCACCGCGATGGGTAAATTTCCCAGTCACGACCGGGGAGAAAGCGGTCGGGACAAATGACGTTTTGCGAGCCACTGAGCCACGCCGCCCACCAACTGAAAGTGCTGTTAGCAATGATGAATGCCTTACAAGTTTGCATCAGGCCAAGGGTGTGGAATTGGTCCGAGGCAGGCATGACCCTGACATCCGGCCCGTCTTCAACCCACTCGACACAGCGTTCCGGCTCATCCGAGAAGACCAGAAAAACCGGATTGGTGAAACGACCACGCATCATTTCCATCACTTCCCGGTAATAGGAAGCGGGACAAGGCGCATGATACCCATTGGTCAGGTAGTCGGCGAGACGCACATGCACCGCCACTGGAGTGCGGCCTGCCGCGAACTCCGGGAGTTCCTCCTTGCTCGAAAAGAGACGCCGGATTTCATCAGCCACCGGCCTGAAAAACGCCTCATTCTGAAAGTAACCTTCGAGCAGAATCGTGCTTTCACCTTCCAGGGCAATCTCAGCCAAGATCTCGTTTTCGATCCCCTCCTCGTAGCTCTCATCCCACATGAGCGCGAAATCATCCTGTGGAAGGTTCCGCGCGAGGGAGATTCCATAGGCTCCAAGGGCGAAGGGAGGATCCCAACCCACCTCAGCGACCAAAAGCTCGCCGCCTCTCGCACGGGCCACCATTAGGCCGAAGGCATACTGAAACATCTGGTTGGCCAGGCCTGCCTTCAGACGAATGATCACTTGGGATGATGGCTTATGCTCATAACTGAAGGAGGTGAGTTGATTAAAATTACTTTTCTCGTCTTTGATCAGGGCGATCCGTTCTTTTTCCCAATCGAGCCAATTCAGCTCCACTTCGCGATCGGAAAGGTGGGTCAGGGTGCCGGCGTCAACTCCTTGGTTTCCCTGGAAAACCCCGTTGGGGTAGACCTTGCGCCAGTCACTCCAGCGGGGGTGCATGACATGCATCACGCTGACCGGTTGCTCGTCCGCCAGCGTCTCCCGGACCATCCTCCGCCGTGGGTCCGGCTTCGGAGCGGTCAGCCTCATTGCTCCGTCCGCTCTCACGTAAATATGGTCCATCTGCGGATTCTGGTAAAGCACTGCCGTGGCGACGTTGGAAACCGAATGGATCAAGGTTTTGCAGCGCGCCATGACGAGGGCATCCACCAAACAATCACGCGCATCGTTGATCGACCGACGCCCGGTCAGATGATACTCCGTCTCCATGTCGGCTGAACGTCCCACCGGCCGCGATAAGAGTCGCTCGCCCAAGAGTTCACGGAAGAATGACAGGGCCTCCTCGTTGTCGGTTGCCAGAAACACCGGACCGTCGATTCCTCGCACCACCTTGGCGTAATCTTCCAATCCAGGCGCACGCCCCCCGGGACACTCGCCACCAATATTGAAATTCCGGACGTGCAAGGCGGTCGCTGGCTCGGGCCACCCGGCGCAAAATTCATCCGCCTTCGCAATGAGGGCGGGCCGGACTTCAAGCTTTCTCCAGCACTCGTGGAGCTTTTCCCTCCAACGCGTGCCTCCCAAATAAAGCGGATCGGCATTTCGCCAAGTGTAACGATCATGGGGCCAATCACGCACCACTGGTCCCTCTCCCGGCTCGCTGCCGCACGGAAGGAAAAGTTCCTCGAAAAGGTTGTCCACACCCTGATCTGAGTAGAGTGTGCCGGACGTCCAATCCACCTGAAAGTCGTCGTGGCCGAGAGCCTCGATCTGAGTGATGACGAAGTTGATTTGACTGAACAAACCGGCTTCAGGGTGGTGCGGAACGAGGATCATAACACGATCAAGGGGTTCTTTTGATAAACATCCAACCATCTTGAGACGCTTTCATCCGTAAAATAATCGTTCAGAAATGCACCTTCGCCAGGTGTCAGGTAGTATGCGAAAATCGACCAGCCCGGCCATCAGTTCGAGCAAATCGCCCACCCGCGGGTGACGTAGATTCCCCCGATTTCCACCATTGGAAACATACTTCGAAAAGGGCGCTTCAACGCCACCGAAAGGAAAGGAAGTGTCCTCGTAAAAATGCGTGCAGCCAAGTCTTTCAGAGTCCATGACCGCCCTCGTCAGCAGACTTTTGACCGCTGGCTTGGGAAGCGGCTCTTGCCGATGATCCCATCGTTGGACCCAGAGCGGGTAGCACCTCCCCTTATCAACCACGCCAGGTTGAGAAAGAAAGCCCCGCAGAATGTCGCGGATCATGTGGTGACCGCTCCCTTCGATTCCAATAAGCCACAGAAGTTTTGGTTTCATAGCGCAATAAGTCCACCAGCCAACCTCGTCGTGAAATCGGTCCCGTCTTTCCCGGCACCCTTAGACGGAAGAGTTGGACAGCGCATCTTTGCCATCGCCAGTGCGACGGGCGAGTCTCCAGAAAAAGCTGTCATTGCCAATCCAATCCCAGTTCTTCGTAGCTTTTGCCGTAGAGTTCCTGATCAAGATTGTCAGGGGCGTTGATGAGAATATTATAAAGGGCTCTCTTATCCTCACGCGATAGCTGAAGCTTCTGAAGCTCCTTTAGATGCGCCATTGAGAAACCCGGTGTGTCTGAGAGCATTTTTTTCATCCATTGTCTCCGGACATAATGATCTGGTTTGAAATTCCTGATCACTTGCAAGGCCTTTTCGAAGCGCTGGTCTGCAGGCATTGAGTCACGGATACTTTTATCCCAGACGTCTAGCGCAGCTTCATAGATACCTGGCATACGGACCCAGCTCCCGTCGGCCTGCTTTGGACGATCTTCGGGCCAGAGGGATAAGATTGCTGCGACCTCATCCGGAGGATAATCGGCGACACTCCAAAGGAACTTCGCATAGATTGACTTGTCCTTGAAAAGGTGATCCTGATGGATCCTCGGGAGCAGCTCTTTCACCCTCGCCCGGTCTCCATCTTCCAAACTCTCCTTGAACTGTGCCTCGAGAGAGATCGACATTGCCCTAGCTGAAGTCGCATCCGAGCCGCTCCCACTTCTGGTGGAACCAGAAATGCTAGTTTCACCTGAAATATCAGACCCTGCTTTGGACTCCGCCTCCCTCCTAAGCGAATTGAGGGCAACAACCACGGCAGTCGAGACGATCAGAAGCATGACAGCCTTACGAGCCCCCAATTTTTGTATTTTCGAAAAGTTCATTATCGTGAGAGCCGGTTTATTGATTTGAACTCTGAATCCCCCTGACGAGGCGATACTACCAGTCGAGTCCCAATTCTTCGTAGCTTTTTCCGTAGAGTTCCTCATCCAAATTGTCAGCGCCGTTGATGAGAATATTGTAGAGGGCCTTCTTATCCTCTTTTGATAGCTGAAGCTTCTGTAGCTCTTTCAGATGCGCCATTGAGAACCCCTGAGTCTCGGAAAGCATTCGTTTCATCCACTGTCTTCGAACATAGTTGTCTGGCTTAAAATTTTTGATCACCTCCAACGCCTTATCAAACTGCTGATCTTTCGGAACGGAGTTAGAAATAGATTTATTCCACAGGTGCTGTGCGACATCGTAGCGACTTGGAACAGGAACCCATCCTCCTCCTTCCGTCCGCAGTGGGCGCTCTGGGGGCCAGAGAGACAGCACGGCTGCAAGCTCTTTGGGAGAATAGTGAGCCACAGCCCTTAAAAATCTGCCGTAGAGAGGAAGGCTCGTTAAAAGCTGATCTTCGTGGACCTGTGGGAGCAACTTCTTTACTGCTTCGGGATTTCCATTTTCAAGACTATCCTCAAACTGCTCTGTCAGTGAAATGGATTTTCTTCTAGCTGAGGAACCACCTGAGCCTCTATCCCCGCGCGAGGAACCTTCCGGGCCGGAGAAATTAGGGCTAGGCAAGTTGCTTGGTTGTGACGCCCGCCCCAGACCACCCCTGAAAAAATAGAGCAAAAAAACTGTCGCAAGCATCAAAAACGCAAGCCCGATCACCTTTTGAATTCTTGTTCTTTTCATTTTAAAAAACCTACCTTTGCAAACAGCCACCCTGTTAATCTGGCGCTTGAATTTTTGCTTTGATGAAATCGATTTCATCAACAATAGCACCCTCATTAATCATGGTATTATTGTAGGTAACCTTAAAGCTATCGGTTGGCTCGCCTTCGTTATCGAGAATCCAGTCAACCTTGAGTTCGTTGTCCCCATCAACGTAATCTGGAAGATTCGGATCAACCTCAGGATCTCGTCCGATCGTCGTCACCTCACCGTTTTGGTCAATTTCTTTTGTCAACGATATCATAGTTTCAGCAACATCAGGGCTTGGCAGAACATCATCTGCCAATTCCTTGAAATGCTCCTTCGCAGAAATATATTCTTGCGTATTGTCGTCGTAGTAAAAGACCTCTTCTCGGAAACAGATCCAACCCACATTTTTGGCGGTGGTTTTCCACTCCTTGGTTGAATCAGTAAGGTCATCATCATGCGCAATGTAGAGGCGATATTTAAGGAGAATATAGTAAGTTTCTCCGTCATAATCCCAATCGAACAGATTAGGATTGAGAGGAGTCCCGTCTCCGTTAACATCGACGACCGCCTCATCGTAGACTCTTATTGGAGGCTCACCAACCGCGCCTTCAAGCTTCATTGTTGAGTCTCCAAATGGGATGGCCTTGATCCTCCAAACCCCGTCTGAGTGATGCTCATCGGACTCTTTGACCGCTGCGTCCACATTTCGATGCGTGGCGAGCCAAGCCAACGAAGTTGCGAGTGTTGCCCCGCCTGTCCTCTTCAAAAACTTCCTCCGGGTTTGTCCGCCGGAGCCATTTGTGAGACCAAAATCATGAGATTCGGGAGAAAATAAAGGGGAGCCGTTGCGCGGGTTGGGATTTAGCTTGTCAGTCATACCGCATACCGCATACCGCATACCGTTTGGCACGAGGCAGTGCAAGTTTTTTCTGCCTAAATAAATTACAAAATTTGTAACTAATGGAGGAAGTTTTGAAACTCTTTGCGTCCATTGCACTTGATCCCCCTGGATCACGAATTGCCCGTCAACTTGCGAAGGTCCAGGTGTCGTCACTCCTTCGGACTCTTTTTCCGGGAGATCTTGTCGTCTGGCGAAATTTCCCGGAGCCGCTCTACCCGGTTGAGCGGAAAGGCCTTCACGAAATGGACTTTCAGCCTGATCGCGTGCTCCAGACGGGAAGTGATCTGGCGGAGGTGCTGCGCCGAGCGAGGATGCAGCAGGCGGCTTCTCTGGTAGAACACGCGGAGCGGTATGAATGGGTCATTCTGGCCGACCCCGGAGTGATGGCCCTACGGAATTGGGATCATCTCTTTGAAAATAAGGAAGGTGACGTGTTGGTCGTTCGCGACGAAAAAAGGTGGATTGACCCGAGTCTCTTGGCGATTCGCGGGAGAATCTTTGAAACTTTGGTCCGGCGGTTGGAGGGCTTTGAAGTTTCCCAAGCTTGGGCAGATGCGCTCAATACGACCATTGAGACGGAAGGCCTTCAGGTCGAGGATTTTGAACGGGGTGAAGTCGTGAGAGTTTTTGAGGAAGGGGTTGGTTTTCCCGCCGTCTTGAACGCCTCGGTGGTGCTCTTTAAGGGCGGAGCACCAGAAAATCAGGCGAAGGTGGCTTTTGCCCTCCACATGATGAAAACCTTTGGAGACAGGGACGGATTGTTTTTGGATCTTCTGGAAAGCTGACAGTCGGTGATGGACTTTGAAAAGGAATTTCCACTGAGGTATTATCTCAATTTGGGGCGCCGGGAGGATCGCCGAACCGAGATGGAATGGATGCTCGAGCAGACCGGAATAAGAGTTGAGCGGTTTCCGGCGGTCGATGCCCGCTTTGTCCGCAATCTGCGTGGGTATGATGAGAAAGGTCGCTACGCGCTGGCTCTGACGATTCGTCTGGCGATTCGCCGGGCCAAACAGACAGGAGCCACATCAGTTCTCCTGCTCGAGGATGATGCGGTGCTTCATCCCAATTTCGTGGAACTGGTGAACCAAATCGAATTGCCTGGGGACTGGGGACTGGGGGATTTTTCATCTAGGGTGTCAGCATTGCAAGCGCCCGGAGCCCTTTTCGCCCGGATTAGTCCGGGTGACCCAGGCTCTGGACGCCCATGCCTGGGCCATCCATGAGTCGGCCTATGACGAGGTGATGCGGGCCATCGATGCCATCCGTCATCCCGCTCCCGACCATCCACTGGCGTCGGATCAATTTGTGGTGCCGCTTCAGGGGCGTATTCCCACCTACGCCTGCTTTCCCAATCTGGCTTGGCAAAGTCTCGATCCATCGGATCTGACCGGCACGGAATATTCCTTTTACGACAAGGGTGGTACGCAGACCATCAGCCCCCAGGTGCTGGAGGGAATGATGACGGCGTGCTACGCACCAGAGGTGATGGAGCGGCCGCCGAAACTGGGGCTCCTTTTTCTGACCCGGGACGATGTCAATCATCCGGAAATCTGGCGCGAGTGGATCGGTAAGGCACCGGGTCAAGTGCGGATGTTCACTCATGCTAAAAACCCTAACAAGGACGTCACTTGGACCCATTGGCCGGAAAAAGGAGCTGGCAGTCCAGCGGATCATGATCAACTAGCGGGTGAACAGCTTGTTTCCTTCTTGAGAAGCGGGGCCATCTTCGCCCGAAAATTTCCCGGTGGAGCGGATGTCGGGCGATATCGACTTCACCTCGAGTGAAATACCTGATCATGAGAAAAAAGACGGCATGTTTTTAGCTTCTGCCCCCTCTCCGGGTTCCCCAGTAGCAAGAGGATAAAAAAAGCCGGACGCCCTTTGAAGAGGCAGTCCGGCTTGTTTATAGTTTCTAAATTCTAGCTTTTTAGAATTTCCGCGAAGCGGCAGATTACATCATGCCGCCCATGCCGCCGTGGTCGTGACCGTGGTCGCCGCCGCCAGCTTCTGGCTCGGGGATGTCGGTGATGAGACACTCGGTGGTGAGGAGGAGGCCGGCAATCGAGGCCGCGTTCTGGAGAGCAGAACGGGTCACCTTGGTCGGATCAACGACACCTGCTTTGATGAGGTCTTCGTATTCACCAGTCGCGACGTTGTAGCCGATGTTGCCCTTCTCCTTCTTGACGTGCTCAACGATGAGCGCGCCCTCGATGCCGGCGTTGGCAGCGAGTTGACGGAGAGGAGACTCGATGGCGGAGATGATGATGCCCGCTCCGGTCGCTTCGTCTCCCTTGAGACCAAGGTCGCCGATGAGTCCGGTCGCGCGGATGAGGGCAGTGCCACCTCCGGGAACGATTCCTTCTTCGACAGCGGCGCGGGTCGCGTGAAGAGCATCTTCAACACGGGCCTTCTTTTCTTTCATCTCGGACTCGGTAGCAGCACCCACATTGATGACCGCAATACCACCGGCGAGCTTGGCAAGGCGCTCCTGGAGCTTCTCACGATCATAGTCGGAAGTGGTGTCACCGATTTGCTTGCGGATCTGGTTGACGCGGCCGGAAATGGCCTCGGAACCGCCGCCGCCTTCAACGATGATCGTGTCTTCCTTGCTGATGGTGATGCGCTTGGCTTCACCGAGGTCTTCGATGCCGATGTTCTCGAGCTTGATGCCGAGGTCCTCGGTGATGCAACGACCACCGGTAAGAACGGCGATGTCTTCAAGCATGGACTTGCGACGATCTCCAAAGCCAGGAGCCTTGACGGCTGCGACGTTGAGAGTTCCGCGAAGCTTGTTCACGACGAGAGCGGCGAGAGCTTCTCCTTCGACGTCTTCCGCAATGATGAGGAGAGGACGGCCGGTCTTGGCGATCTTCTCGAGCACGGGAAGAAGATCCTTGAGATTGGAAATCTTCTTCTCGTGGATCAGAACGTAAGCGGACTCAAGACTGCACTCCATGCTCTCGGTGTCGGTCACGAAGTAAGGAGAAAGGTATCCCTTGTCGAACTGCATGCCCTCAACCACGTCGAGAGTGGTGTCGATGCCCTTGGCTTCTTCGACGGTGATAGTGCCGTCTTTACCAACCTTGTCCATGGCCTCGGCGATGATCGTGCCGATTTCAGTGTCCCAGTTGGCGGAAACGGTAGCAACCTGGGCGATTTCCTTGGAGTCGGAGACTTCCTTGGAGATTTCCTTGAGCTTCTCCACGATGGCGCGGGAGGCCTCGAGGATACCGCGCTGAAGGGAGATCGGGTTGGCACCGGCAGTCACGTTGCGAAGACCTTCTTTGTAGATGGCCTCGGCAAGGACGGTGGCGGTGGTTGTTCCGTCCCCGGCAATGTCGGAGGTCTTGGAAGACACTTCCTTGATGAGCTGGGCACCCATATTTTCGTAGGGGCACTCGAGTTCGATTTCCTTGGCGACCGTGACACCGTCTTTGGTCACGGTGGGGGAACCGAATTTTTTGTCGATGATGACGTTGCGACCGGACGGTCCCAGAGTTGCCTTCACGGCGCGGGCCAGTTTGGAGACTCCGCGGAGGAGGGCCTGACGTGCTGCTTCTTCGAATTGAAGTTGTTTAGCCATAATAGTTTCTTTTTTTTAGTTAAGTGATGGGTGGGTGTTTTAGCTGAGAACGCCAAGGATATCGTTCTGGGCGAGGATGAGGAGTTCTTCTCCGTCAACTTTGACGTCGGTGCCGCCATACTTCGAGATGAGGACTTTGTCTCCGACAGCAATATGGAACTCAATGTCCTTGCCGTTGTCGTCAGTGCCGCCGGTGCCGAGGGCAACGACTTCTGCTTCTTGTGGTTTTTCCTGTGCTGAGTCGGGAAGGACGATGCCTCCGGCGCTCATTGCTTCTGCTTCGAGACGCTTCACGAGGACGCGGTTTCCGAGTGGTTTGATACTAGCCATTATTTTATTCTATTTGTTTTTTGTGGTAGGTTTGCACGCCTGGTGGCGCGCGAGATTCTGTTTACTTGTCGGCATCGACGACTTCAGCATCGACAACTTTTCCTTTGGCCTGGCGTGGCTCGCCGGACTCGTCGTCGGCAGGCTCCGCGTCGGACGCACCGCCCATGTCAGGCATCTGGGCTCCCGCGGCCTGGGCAGCCTGGGCGAGTTCACCGAGAGACTTTTCGAGGTCTTCGCTGGTCGACTTGATGAGCTCAAGGTCATCGGCTTTCAGGGCACCTTTGACGGCTTCCACTTTGCCATTGATCGTGTCCTTGAGTTCAGCCGGCGCTTCCTCGGGAAGTTCACTGATCTGCTTTTCGACCTGATAGACCATGCTTTCGGCCTTGTTCTTGATATCGACAGCTTCGGCACGCTTCTTGTCTTCCTCGGCGTGGGCCTCGGCATCGCGCTTGGCCTTCTCGATCTCTTCTTCAGAAAGACCGCTGGATCCTTCAATGGAGATTTTCTGTTCCTTGCCGGAGTTTTTATCCTTGGCCGAAACGTGGAGAATGCCGTTGGCGTCGATGTCAAAGGTTACTTCGATCTGGGGCATGCCGCGGGGTGCGGCTTCGAGACCGGAGAGCTGGAAGTTTCCGAGAAGCTTGTTGTCGGCGAAGAGCGGGCGCTCACCTTGACAGATCCGGATGTCCACCGACGGCTGGTTGTCAGCGGCGGTCGAGAAGGTTTGCGAACGCTTCACCGGAATGGTGGTATTGCGCTCGATCATGGCGGTAGCACGGCTGCCTTCGGTCTCGATGGAAAGAGTCAAAGGAGAGACGTCGAGAAGGAGAACATCCTTCACGTCACCTTGGAGGACACCACCTTGAATGGCGGCACCAATGGCGACCACTTCGTCGGGGTTCACGCCCTGGTGCGGAGCCTTGCCGGCAAGTTCGCGGGCCGTTTCGACAACGCGGGGCATGCGGGTCATCCCGCCGACGAGGACAAGCTCGTCAATTTCCCCGGGACTCACCCCGGCTTCCTTGAGGCAGGACTTCACGGGACCTTTGGTGCGCTCGAAGAGTTTGTCGGTGAGCTGCTCCAACTTACCCCGGGTGAGACTTAGTTGGATGTGCTTGGGACCGGTGGCATCAGCCGTAATGAACGGCAGGTTAAGATCGTAGTTCTGGGAGGAAGAAAGCGCGATCTTGGCTTTCTCCGCTTCCTCCTTGATGCGCTGAAGGGCGTCGGGCTGGCCGGAAAGGTCGATGCCTTCGGCGGACTTGAATTCAGCGACGATGTGATCAATGAGGGCATTGTCCCAATCGTCACCACCCAGCTGGGTGTCGCCGTCGGTTGCGAGAACCTCGAAGACGCCGTCGGAGATTTCGAGGACCGAGATATCGAAGGTTCCACCACCGAGGTCGTAAATGGCGACTTTTTGATCCGTCTTGGAGTCGAGTCCGTAGGCCAGGGAAGCCGCGGTCGGCTCATTGATGATACGGCGAACCTTCAGTCCGGCAATTTCACCGGCGGCCTTGGTCGCGTTACGCTGGGAATCGTTGAAGTAAGCGGGAACGGTGATGACCGCTTCGGTGATCGTTTCACCCAGCTTGGCCTCGGCATCTGACTTAAGCTTACTAAGAATGATGGCGGCAATCTCCTGCGGGGAGAACACTTTCTTTTCCCCGCCGACTTCCACCTGAATGTGGGCGTCGCCGTTGTCGGCTTTCACGATTTCGTAAGGAACGCGCTTATCGTCTTCGGTCAGTTCGGAAAACTTACGGCCAATGAGTCGCTTGGCCGAGAAGACGGTGTTTTTGGCGTTGGTGACGGCTTGGCGCTTGGCGGCTTGGCCGACCAGGCGCTCGCCATTTTTGGCGAATGCCACCACTGAAGGAGTGGTGCGTGCGCCTTCCGAGTTTTCGAGAACTGTTGGCTCACCGCCGTCCATCACGGACATGCAGGAGTTCGTGGTTCCGAGGTCGATTCCGAGAATTTTACCCATGATTTTGTGTCTTTCTTATCTGTGGTTGCTAAAAATCCAGGCGTCGTGCCCGGCACTATTTGCGTCTTCTATGGCAGGTGGCATGCCAAGGAGCCGGATCCTCTATTCTACGGGGATCCAAAAAATGCGGCTCCTTGGAGAAGAGCCACTTTGTCACAGAACGCGCAATACCAGAGCGTCAGAATGACGCGGTGCGCCGATTCTAGTTTATCGAGGGATATTCGCCATAAACAAGTTCGTCGCCGTGGAGCTTCGCTTCTTCCTTCAAAGCTGCCAAAAGCTTTTGCGCGATCTTCTTGCCCTCGCCTTTTTCGAGAAGATCGACCTTCTCGAAAGGATCGCGCTCAAGATGGTAGAGACGGGCGATTTTCCCACCCGGATAGAGGATGAGCTTGTAACCATCTTTCGTCAGGGCTCGCTGGGCATCCTTGAGATAGGCCGAGTAAATCTGCTGGCGACCTTCCGAAGTTCCTTCCAAAACCGGGAGAAAGCTTTGATATTGGATGTCGTCGGGAATCTCGGCACCTGCGGCCTGAAGAGCTGAAGGAACGGAGTCCTGAATGTAAATCGGGCTGGCGATCTTGCGACCGGGCTCAATCCCGGGTCCCACCACGACGTAAGGAACACGGATGCTGTGATCATACATGTTCTGCTTTCCGAGAAGGCCGTGACGACCGCAGCCAAGGCCGTGATCGGCCGTGAAGACAATCATCGTGTTCTCGCGCTGACCATTGGCTTCCAGGGTCTCAAGAACGCGGCCGATTTGCGCGTCAAGGTGGGTGATCAAGGCGAAGTATTCACGCCGGGCCACTTTGACGGAATGCTCCGTCCTGGGCATGGGAGCGAGGTTTTCGTCGCGCAGAGAATGGGGTGCCTTCATCACTTTCCGATACGGATAGGCCGCGAGGAAGTTCTCCGGGGTCTTCATCTTCTCAACGGGATACATGTCGAGATACTCCTGGGGAGACTGACGGGGATCGTGGGGAGCATTGAAAGCGAGGTAAAAGAAGAACGGCTTGGCGTCTTTCCTGGCCATGTTGAGGAACTTGATCGCGGTATCAGCCTCGACCTCCGACCAATGCTTACCGCCTTGCCAAAAGCCCTTGTTGGCCTTGTCGGTGGGGTCCCAGGGATCTTCCTTCCCCTCCAGGGGACGGTTGTAGCCCTTTTCCACCTGATTGGGCATTCCGGGGCGGACATCGCCGACATGATCAAAGAGATCCTCCGCCTTCATTCTCACGTGCCATTTCCCGGTCATATACGTTGTGTAGCCCGCATCGCTCATGAGCTGGGGCCAGAGTCGCCGCTGCCCCATCGTGCTCTCCTCCCTCTCGGCATACCAGAGGTGGCGCCCGGTCATCATCATATTGCGGCTCGCCACGCAGATTGCCCCGTTCCACCCTCCGGAATTGTAGGCGTGCGTAAATTGCGTGCCCGCTGCGAAGAGCTTGTCGAGATGGGGTGTTTTGACTTCGGTGAGGCCCAGCGAACCGATCGCCTCATAGGTCATATCATCGGCAAAAATGAACAGAAGATTGGGTTTCTCCGCTGCCTGAAGGAACGGAGCGGCGGCAAGAACCGCCAAAAGAAGGAATTTCATCATGACTCTGAATCAATGAAGGGAAGATTGGCGCTTAACAATCACATTTTAGGCTGCTACCACCCCGCCGTTGCGAGGCCCGCCTCGACCGCCCCAAGATGAATGCCTCAAAAAAACCAACCCTGCGTCACCGGAGCGAGTATCTGGTCTACCGTGGGTTCGAGGTCATCATCAAGCGCCTCTCGCTCGAGACCACCTTCAAGGCAGGTGAGTTCATCGGCAAGATCGCCTACCGCTTCGCCAAGGGCCGAAAGGGAAAGCTGTTGCGCAATCTCCGTCGTGCCTACGGAGACGAGAAAACGACCGCCGAACTCACCGACCTGTCTGCGGAAATCTTCGAGCGAAACGGGGCGAACTTTTTCTCATCCCTGCGTGTCCCTTTCCTGAGCAACGAGGAAATTCTGAAGCACGTCGAACTTTCGGGACTCAATGATTTTCTTGAAGCTGCTGAACGAGGGGGAATCGTCCTCGTCGTCCCCCACATGGGGAACTGGGAACTTCTCGCGCAGGCCCTCTTTCTCACCAAAGATCAAATCAGGGTCGGCACCCATTACCGCCCTCTCAACAACACCCTGATCAACGCCATTATCAAGCGCCGTCGCAAAAAACGCGGGCTCGTCCTCTTTGCGAAACAGGACTCCACCCTTCGCCTCACCAATTTCGTCCGCGAAGGAGGCATTCTGGGGATCCTCGCGGACCAACGTGTCGGCAGTCGCGGCGCACCCGGAGTCTTCTTTGGCCGCCCGACCACTTGCTCCCCCCTTCCCCACCTCGTTGCCAAACGGGGCAAGGCACGGCTGGTTGCTCTTCATTGCGAAACCATCGCCTCCTGCCGTTGGAAGATCTTCTTTGAATTTATCAACGAAGCGACCGCCCAAGCCTGCGCGGATTCCATTGAAAAAGCCTGGAGAACATCTCCTGCTGATGTCTTTTGGTTCGAAGACCGCTGGCGCCTCCAGGGAACCAAACCCCTCGGGTTTCTCTCAAAATACCCGGAAGATCACCGGGTGACCCGCCCGCTTCGCCTGGTCTGCCTCGGCATGCCACCCATCAACCTCTCACTCCCAGGTGATCTCATCACGGTCGAAAGCGACCCTCTCGACCTGAATATCCGGGACAAAGACCTCCGGGAAACTCTGATCGAAATCTCCCATAAAGGACGGGTCCCCGTCGACGCCTTCTGCTGTCCAAGCAGCGAAACGAAACGAATCAAAAAGCTGGCAGGAAAAATTCTCGTAATTTCCCCTGACATGACTTGAAAAGCCTACAATTAATACACCCACTGAAACATGATGAAAATTTGCTGCATCGGAGCCGGATACGTCGGAGGACCCACCATGGCGATGATCGCCCACAAGTGCCCGGACATCCAAGTCACCGTCGTCGACATCAACGAGGATCGCATCGCGGCCTGGAACAGCGACACCCTCCCCATTTACGAGAAGGGACTCGCTGAAATTGTTTCCGCCGCGCGAGACAAGAACCTCTTCTTCTCTAGCGACGTCGACACCGCGGTCGCCGAAGCGGACATCGTCTTCATTTCGGTCAACACCCCGACCAAGACCTACGGCACCGGTGCCGGTAAAGCCTCCGATCTCAAATACATCGAACTCTGCGCCCGCAAAATTGCCGAGGTCTCCACCACCGACAAAATCGTGGTCGAAAAGTCCACCCTCCCCGTCCGCACCGCTGAGACCATTCGCACCATTCTCGACAACTGTCCTTCGAAGGTCAACTTCCAGGTTCTCTCAAACCCCGAGTTCCTCGCCGAGGGCACCGCCATCGAAGACCTCCTCGACCCCGACCGCGTCCTCATCGGCGGCGAGCAATCCCCGGAAGGATTGCAGGCCATCCAGACCCTCTTCGACGTCTATGCCCGCTGGGTTCCCCGCGAAAAAATTCTCACCACCAACGTCTGGTCGTCAGAACTCTCCAAGCTCACCGCCAACGCCTTCCTCGCCCAGCGCATTTCCTCCATCAACGCCATCTCGGCCCTCTGTGAAGTCACCGAGGCTGATGTCGATGAAGTGGCCGGAGCCATCGGCACCGACTCCCGCATCGGACCCAAATTCCTCAAATCCTCCGTCGGCTTCGGCGGATCCTGCTTCCAAAAAGACGTCCTCAACCTCGTCTACCTCTGCGAGCACTACGGCCTCAAGGAAGTTGCCGAATACTGGGAACAGGTCATCAAGATGAACGACTACCAACGTCAGCGCTTCGTCCAACGCATCGTCAAAACTCTCTTCAATACCGTCTCCGGGAAAAAAATCGCGATCCTCGGCTTCACCTTCAAAAAAGACACCAACGATACCCGCGAATCCGCCGCCATTTACATCTGCCGCGACCTTCTCGAAGAACAGGCCGAAGTCCACATCTACGACCCCAAGGTCTCGAAGAAACAAATCTGCCACGACATCGGCGTGGCAGAGGATCACCCCGGAGTCACCGTCGCCTCGTCAGCCGCCGAAGCCTGCCAGGACGCCCACGCCTTTGCCGTCCTCACCGAATGGGATGAATTCAAGGAACTCGATTTCCAGGCCATCTACGATCAAATGCTCAAACCCGCCTTCGCCTTCGACGGCCGCAACATTCTCGATCAACAAAAGCTCCGGGACATCGGCTTCCAAGCCCAGTCGGTCGGCCGGAGTTAGACGCCTTCACTCTTATGAACATCCTTGTCACCGGAGGCGCGGGATTCATTGGATCCCACCTCGTCGAAGCACTCCTGACTGATGGCCACACCATCACCATCATTGACGACTTCAACCACTACTACGATCCTCAAATCAAGTGGCTCAACGTCGCCGGCTTTCAGGACAAGATCACCCTCGTCGAAGGCGATATCCGGGACGCCATCCTCGTCGAACGCACCTTCACCAAAGGCAACTTCGACACCGTCATTCACCTCGCCGCCCGAGCCGGAGTCCGCCCGTCCATCCAGTCGCCCAAGCTCTACTTCACCACCAACATCGACGGAACCTTCAACCTCCTCGATGCCTGTCGCCACCACGAGGTGAAGGACTTCATCTTCGCCTCCTCTTCATCCGTCTACGGCGTGAATGATAAAGTTCCCTTCGCGGAAACCGACGCCCTCATCCGCACCATCTCGCCCTACGCCGCAACCAAACTGGCCGGCGAGCAGATCTGTTCCAATTACGCCCACCTCTTCGGCATCCGCTGCATGTGCCTCCGCTTCTTCACCGTTTACGGACCACGCCAACGCCCCGATCTCGCCATCTCAAAATTCACCGAACGCATCCTCGCCGGCCAACAAATTGAGCAATATGGCGACGGCTCAACGGCCCGCGACTACACCTACGTTGACGACATCGTCTCCGGCATCATCGCCGCCCTGAACTACCGCGAGTCCAGCTTCGAAATCTTCAACCTCGGCGGCTCCGCCACCACGACCCTCGCCGAACTCATCCAGCTCGTCGAAGCCGCCTGCGAAAAGAAGGCCGACATCAAAATCATCGGCGAACAACCCGGCGACGTCCCGAAAACTTTCGCCGACGTCTCCAAGGCTCACGAGCTTCTCGGCTACTCCCCCCACACCCCCATCGCAGAAGGGGTGAAAAAATACGTCGAATGGTTCAAAAATTTTCGGTGAGATGACTCACCGCCTCGTTTCTCCAACCCTCTCCGAATTAAACCTCGCCGAGATCGAGAGCGCGCTTGCGGCGGGTCATGGCGAGGTCATCTACCAAGAGGGAGATCAAACCATCAGACGCTTCCAAGCCGCCGGACTCGATCTCGTCTCCAAGAGCTACCGTCACACCTCGCTCAAACAAAAACTCGCCACTCTCTTCCGCTACTCGCGGGCCCGTCGCTCCTTTCGGGCAGGCCAACGACTGGTCTGCGCCAGTATCGCAACACCGCATCCTTTCCTCCTGATCGAGCGAGGAAGCCACCTGCCCGACTCCTCTCTTCTCGTCACGGAATTCTGCGGCCATCCCTCCCTGCTCGACCTAGTCAACTCGGGCAGCCCCATCCCTCCGTCCGTCCCCCCAAATATCCTCAAGCTCCTCCATCATCTCATCTCAATCCGTTGCGGCCATGGCGATTTCCACGCCCGCAATATCCTGATTGGACCCGATGGCACGGCCCACCTCATCGATCTCGATGGCATGCAATATCGCCACCGCACCAGCGAAGTGACCCGCCACGCCCTCAAGGATCGCGACCGCCTCCTCCGCTCTCTCGCCCCCCTCCCCGATCACCACGCCCGCTTCGCAAAAGTTCTTGGAGTACCCGGTGAACCGCTTCCCGCCTTGTCTTCCTAGCGCACGGAAGGCACGATCACGCCAGTGAAAATTGCCATCATCCGGAGCGAATGTTCCTTCACCAAAGGAGGGGCCGAGCGCTATGCCGCCAACCTTTGTCGAGAACTCTGCCGGATGGGACACCAGGTCTGGGTCATCGCAGAAATCTTCGATCCCAAGGTCCACCCGGACCTCATACACCTTCCGGTGAAGGTCAACCGGGCCACTTCAGCGACCCGAAACCTCTCCTTCAATCACAACGCCCAAGCCGCCCTCGCGAAGCTTGAAGTCGACCAGGTTATCGCCCTCTCCCGCAGCTTCCCCTCCGACGCCTTCCGCGTTTCCGACCCCCTCCACTGCTACTGGATGGAACTCCGCTACCCCACAAAACTTCGAGGCATGATCGAGCGGATGAACCCCCGCCACCGCGCCATTTTGGAACTCGAGCGCTCCATCATGGACCCGACAAACACCCGCCTCATCATCACCAATTCCCAACTCTCGAAGACCCTCATCGGCAAATATTACCCCTACCCGCAGGACCGCATTCACGTCATCTACAACGGCGTCGACTTCGAGCAATTTTCGCCTGACCCCAACTATCGGGAGGGCGCACAACTCCAGCTCCTCTTCGTCGGACAGGACTTCAAACGCAAGGGCCTCGATCCCGTGATCCGCGCCGTCGCCAAAGCCCGCGCCGCAAAACACCGCTGCCTCCTCCGCGTCATCGGACGCGACGATCCCGCCCCCTACCAGCAACTCGCCGAACAACTCGGCATCGCTGAATCCGTGCAATTCCAAGGCCCCACCAAGACGATCCAAAAAGCCTACCAATCCTCCGACCTCTTCATCTTCCCTTCCCTCTACGATCCCTTCGCCAACGTCGTCCTCGAGTCTCTCGCCTGCGGACTCCCCGCCCTCACCACCACCACCAACGGCTCCTCCGAAATCCTCACCGAGGGTAAAACCGGATACGTCATCGAGGGAGCAACCGACCATCTCTCCTCCGATCTCGCCAAGGGCATCATCCGCTTTTGTAAACTCTCTCCCGGCCAACGCTCGGAGATGCGCCTCGCGGCCCGAAAAACCGCCGAAAATTACTCCATTGAGGAAAATGCTCAAGAACTTCTCAACACCCTGTCCTCCTAACCAAGACCATGGACGAAGAGATCACACTCCGCGACACCGCACCCCTCGCGACCGGACGAAGCCGCCTCGTCTTCCAACACCCGGAACACCCCGACTACCTCATCAAGGTCATCCGCCCCGAGATCATCGAGGAACGCTTCGGCTCGGGCACCAAATGGTATAAGCGCCTCCGCCGCTTCGGCCGCTTCCTCTCCTACCATCGCGAAATCGAGGAATACCTCGCCGTCTACGCCAGCCACCACCGAGCCCTGCCCTTCCTCCCGGAAATCATCGGCTTCGCCAAGACCGACCTCGGACTCGGCCTCGTCATCCGCGCCATCAAAACTCCCGATGGGCAACTCGCCCCCTCCATCGGTAAAATCCTCTACGAACGCCGCGAGACTCCCGAAATCAAGGAAGCCCTCGAGAAATGCTTCACCGAGATCGTCAACTGCGACGTCATCATTAGCGACCTCAACGTCGGAAATTTCGTCCACCTGGAGCACGAAAACCGCTTCGTCCTCATCGATGGCACCGGCAACGCCAGCCCGCTCGCCCTCAAAGGATACTCCCGCGCCCTCAACCGGCGCCACAAGCTCCGTCGCATCAAAAAATTCCGCACCCGCATGGAGCGCTATCGCCAACAGTTTCGGGATTCGTAGCTGACTCGCTTCATCCCACTATTTAAGGGAACTAAAAATTTCAACCAAGGTAGCCGATTACCTGCCCGATGACCGTGTCCTGATCATTCTTGCTCAGCCCAACACTACACGGGAGGCTCAGGGCTCTTTCTGCCAGCACGCGTGTATTGTCGTCAGATACCACATGGCAGCCTGACAGATAGCTGAGGCTGGACAGGGGTTTCCAAAGCGGGCGGGTCTGGATACCCTCTTCTGCGAGGTGCCTGAGAAGATCTCGGGAGTCGCGTTCTAACAAAATCGTGTATAGCCAATGGCTATTGGTCACATGTCGGCCCGTGGGCAAGGTCGCGGGAATTGCCCCGCAGGCGGAAAATTCCTCGGTGTATCGTTCGGCAATTTCCTTTTTCCGTTCCAGGAAATAATCGAGTTGTTCCAGTTGGCCGACGCCGAGTGCGGCCGCCATGTTGCTCATGCGATAGTTATAACCCACTTGGTCGTGGTCGAACTCGATGTCATCGGTCTTGGCGGTGGTGCTCAGGTGCTTGGCGAGTTGCGCCGTTTCCGGGCAGTTGGTCAGCAAGGCACCGCCTCCGCCGGTGGTCATGATCTTGTTGCCGTTGAAACTGGTGCATGTGAAGCGTTGAATCTCTGGTTGGTTTTGTAGAAGGGCGCCGATACCCTTCTCTTTCCAGCGGGCACCCAGACACTCAGCCGCATCCTCGATGAGAGGCAAACGATGCTCTGCTGCGATGCGGATCAGGGCGTCCAGGTCTGCCATGCCCCCCAACAGGTGGACGGGCATGATCGCCGCGATGCGGCGTCCAGTATGGATGTTCAGGAGATTCCCGGAGGAGTCCCGCTTGCATGAGTTCGAGAGGAAATCCTCGATTTGACCGATATCTATTTGCCAGTCCAACATCGAGACATCTACGAAAGTGGGCCAGGCTCCCTGGTAGCGAATCGCATTGGCAGGCGAGACAAAGGAGAGCGCCGGGAGGATCACCTCGTCATCGTGCCTAACGCCCGCGACGACCAGGGCGAGGTGCAGCGCCGAGGTGCCGGAGATCGTGACGGCGGCGTGATGGGCCCCGGTGTAGCGGGCTAGGTTTGCCTCAAACTCCTGCACATACTTACCCGCATAAGAGACCCACTCGGTATCAATGCAGTCCTTGATACGGACCCACTCGTCACTTCGGATATACGGGGCACAAAGTGGAATCATGTCGTAAAAAAAAATTGTTAGACGTTGTAGATGTCGCTTTTATAGGCCGCAAGGTTCGCAGGGTCCTGAAACCACTCGATGGTGGATGCCAGTCCCTGATCGAGTGTCCACTCTGGTTTCCAACTCGTGAGTGCCTTGATTTTCTGATTGCTTCCCAACAGCCTTTCGACTTCGCTATTTTCGGGTCGCACCCGTTGTTCGTCCATCACAATACTCGCGGACGGATTGATTGCCTGAATCAATTTTTCGGTCAGTGCCTGGATGGATATTTCCTCTTGGGTGGCGATGTTGAGTTCCTCCCCGATGGTATCATCTGATTCCGCAATGGCGATGAATCCACGCGCTGTGTCCTTGACATAAACGAGGTCGCGCGTGGGTGTCAGGGAGCCAAGGGAGAGGGCTTCTTTCCCGTTGCAGAGTTGGCTGATAACCGTCGGGATGATGGCGCGCGCGGATTGCCGGGGGCCGTAGGTATTGAAGGGGCGGACAATCGTGACGGGGATATTGAAACTGCGGTAGTAACTCTCCGCCATGCGGTCGGCCCCGATCTTTGTCGCGGAGTAGGGAGACTGTCCCTGAAAGGGGTGCAACTCATCGATGGGGACATACTGGGCGGTGCCATAGACCTCGGAGGTGGAAGTGACGAGAACCCGTTCAGTGCCCTGCCGGCGAGCCTCCTCCAACACGTTGAGCGTCCCGGTGATGTTGGTGCCCACGTAGCTTTCAGGGGAGTCGTAACTGTAGGGAATGCCAATCAGGGCGGCGAGGTGAAACACGACATCGATGCCTTTCATGGCCTTGGCGACAGAGCCACGGTCACGAATATCACCCGCGACCACCTCAATCTGGGCGAGTTTTTCCTGACCGAGGTTGTCAAGCCAGCCCCATGAGTTGAATGAGTTGTAATAGACAAAGGCGCGAACATGGCACCCTTTGCTGAGGAGTTCCTCGGTGAGATGGCTGCCGATAAAGCCGTCCGATCCGGTGATAAGAACGTTTTTTGATGTGAGGTTCATTTGAGATGGTTAGGATTTCCCCTGGGCGTTTTTGAGTTCCTCGGGCAGCCCTATATCGACCCAATCCTCTTCGATGACGTAGCCGCCGACGCGTTCATTGTTTTTCAAACACTGTTCGAAGAGTTCTGTGATGGGAAAAAATTCCGGCGGGATGCGGTCCAACAGATCGGGAGAAATGGCGTAGATGCCGCAGTTGACCAGTTCATTCAGGAGAGGCTTCTCCTTGATTTCGGAAATGGAGCCACCGTCCAAGGTGACACACCCGAAGGGGACGCGGTGGCTGTAATGGTTCAGGCCGATGGTGGCGATGTAGCCTCCTTTTTCATGATGGTTGAGCATACGCCTGACGTGAAAATCCGTTACTAGGTCACCGTTCATCACGATGAGCGGGTACTCGGGCTTTTCGGTGAGGAGGCTGAGCGCGCCCCCACTGCCCAAGGGGGTGGTCTCTCTGATGTAGTAAATCTCACAACCGTAGTTCTCCCCATCGCCAAAATGGTCCTCGATCACCTGGCTGAGATAGTTCACCGCGAGGTGGATTTTACGGATGCCGGAGCCGACGAGGTGCAGAACGATACGTTCCAGGATAGGTCGCCCCGCGACTTTCAACATCGGCTTCGGCATATTCTGGGTGAGTTCGCCAAGGCGTGAACCTTTGCCGCCCGCCATAATCACCGCCCAGTTAGGCAGGGTATCTTTCATGGCGATGTTTCCGAGGCTGTGGATGCCGACGAGACACCCTTGATCATCCACCACCGGAATCTGCTCGATCGTGCGCGCGTGCATGAGATCCAGGACATCCGCACGCGGGGTGCTTGGACTGACCGAGGTGAATTTACGGTTGATTGCCGCTGCAATGGGAGAGTGCATTTCTGCCCCGGCCAAAAGCATTCGCCGCAGGTCGCCATCAGTCATCAGACCCTCCAGACGGTCATTGCTGCCGAGAATCATCACCACCCCCGTGCTTCCTGCATCAATCGCCGCCATCGCCTCACGGACGGTGGCATCTCTATCGACGGTGTACGGGGAAAGCTCTTGGCGCACGCAGGTTGTGGGTGTTGGGTTCCAAGGTAGTTTAGTCATCCAGGCCTGTGCCGCTGACCTTGTGGCGCAGTTGCCACTCATCTTGATCGTTTCTGCCAAACAGGTGTGGGGATCTGGCTTTGTCACAGAGCTCGTGGAAACGCTCGGGTTTCATCTCAATATAGTCCATGATCTCATCGAAATAGCGGTCCGGGAACTCACCGTCAAAGCGCTCCACCAGGGCCACGCCCTCCTCGCGGGTGATGTGCTTGTTACGGATTTCCTGGGAAGCGTCATAGGTGGCGCGCCCGATCCCGAACTTGCAGTAGGTGGTGTAGTAGTGCAGATCATCGATCTTGTCATCAATGCTGTTATACTTGCTATACGTGCCCTGGGTCCTGAATGGCCGGGCCTTGAAGCCTGTGTGCTCCGCGGAGTAGTAGTAAACTTCCTGCGGCGTCCACTTCAGGTAGTATCCCAGGTAGTGAACCTCTAGGTTGGTTTTCTGGATGAGTTCCGAAGGTGCGGGCAGGAAAGCCTGGAGGTCGGAAAGCGGGGTGTCATACTTCTCCTGAAGTTCCCTGACGGAAACACCGCCCAGGTAGAGTTCATCGATATTGCTAAAAGTGTGGTAGGACTTGTCCCTCAAGGAGCTGGCGTTATCGGCGATGGGGTTCCCGTATTCCGCTTCGTTTTCTCCGTAGAACACCAAGGGGATGCCCATCTTGGCAGCCAGGCGCGGACCCATGTTTTTTTGGCCGAGGATGAATGTCTGGAAAGGGTGCAGTAGGTTCTCGATGGAAAGGCGCGTCAGCAGCTTCATCACCCGGCCGTTACGCCGCAGTGAGAGATTGTCAAAGCCGCCGACATCGATCCAGTTTTTCCAGTTCTCATAGCCGTAATCGGTGTAGAGGATGGGTGGCCAAGTCACCGTGAGAGGGTTCATGCCATACTTGTATTTCAACACGTGCGCCTGGAAAGCACTGTCCTTGCCGCCGCTGCCGGGCACCAGGCAATCATAGCTGCCGTCCTTGCTGCGGTGCTGGTCAAGCAGCTCGAGGAGCTCCTCCTCGCGCTGTTTCCAATCGATCCTCTCCTTCTGCTCCCCGGTACGGCAAGCATCGCAGATCCCCTCGTCATCGATGGCGAGGGTGGTTTTTTTGCTGTTCTTGGTGTGCTTGAACTCCTGGGTGGAGGCGGGACGCTGGTTCGACATGACACAGCGCTTGCAGAAGACGACATCCTCGGGAAGACCGTAGAGGGTGGGTGTTTTTTTAGACATAAAATGGAGTTAGTCAGCGGGTGGGAATTGCTTGAGGCTGCTCAGCCAGCGGCGGTAGATCGTGAGGCCGGGAGCGGCGCTTTTTTCAGGATGATACTGGGTGGCGAAGACCGGGCCGTGAAGCACTGCGGAGGTGTATTCAAAGCCGCCGTAATCAGTCCGGCAAACAGCGTCGTTTGGATTGGCATTATCAACGTAATACGAGTGCACAAAATACATCCATTGCTCCGCAGTCACATCTCCCAAGGGCGTGCCGGTCCAGTCGCCCACATCGCCTGCCGCGGGCAGGATGCGGTTCCAGCCAATCTGGGGGATGGGGACATTCTCAACAGGCAGCTTGCGCACCGAGCCGGCAATGACACCAAGGCCCTTCGGATTGCCAAACTCCTCACTTTCCTCGAACAAAAGCTGCATGCCCAGGCAGATGCCGAAGAGGGGCTTCCCGGCCGCAACATGATCCTTGAGAGCAGACACCATATCGAGCTTTTCCAGGTTCTTCATCGCCTGTCCGAAGGCACCCACCCCCGGCAGGATGATCGCATCGGCCTGCCCGATCTCACCGGCGGAGGTGGCGAGCCCGGCAGCGTGGCCCAGCTTGTCACAGGCCGTGCGCACACTGAACAGATTGCCCAGCTGATAATCGACGATGGCTATGTTGGGAGGGTTCATGCGGGTTACTGCGTGGTGATCTCACGGGTGGGGATCCGGGCTTCCACGAGGGCTTCCCTAAACTCGGAAAGCTCGTATCTGCCGACCTTTCCGAATGTCCGGGACTGTTGCAAGAACTCTATATTGCCCTCGTTTTTGTTATCAAAGTCTTTTGAAAATAAATTGGCAGCCTCCTTGTAGTGGAGCACCGAAGCGAGGCTGATGGCATCCGCCCCGGCACCGACTGCATCCACGGCGTCGCCGGGCTTCCCCGCCCCCCCATGGGCCACCACCGGCACGGAAACCCGCGCCGCGATCCCCCGGATAAGCTCCAGGTCGAAGCCCTCACCAGTGCCTTCCCTATCGACCGAGGTAATGATGATTTCCCCGGCACCCCGGGCAACGGCATCTTCCGCCCAGTCAAAAACATCCAGCCCGGTGTGCTCGCGACCGTTGTCGGTGTATGCAAGGTAGGTCCCGTTGGACTCGCGGATGGCCTCAATGGAGATGACGATGGTAGACGAGCCCAACGCGTTGGCAGCCTCGCTGATGAATGCCGGAGAGGCGATGGCAGCGGTGTTGATCGCCACTTTGTCCGCGCCCGCGCACAGTAGGTTGCGCAGGTCGTCCATGGTGCGCAAGCCACCACCCACGGTCAGCGGAATGGCGATCTCCCTCGCTGTTTTGGAGACAATGTCCGTGAGCGAGTTGCGCCCATAGAGACTGGCCACAACATCCTGATACATCAGCTCGTCCGCCCCCTGCTCGTAGTAAAGCTTGGCGAATGCCTCCGGTTTACCAAGGACGCGCAGCCCCTCCAAATGGATTCCCTTAACGAGGTTGTCGCCCTTGATATCGAGGCGTGGAACGAGGCGGATAGAGTGGGCGGGCGGCATGTTAGCTGGATGGGTTGCGATCAAATGGCTTGGCGGGCACTCCCGTAACGATCGTTCCGGGAGCGACATCAGAGACCACGACAGCTCCAGCACCCACAATGGCGTTTTCTCCAATCGTGATGCCCTCCCTGACAACGGCACCGATGCCGATGTGGGCACCGTTTCCAATCACACAGCCACCTCCGATAACGCTGGCAGGGGCGAGATGACAAAACTCACCGACCGCGCAATCGTGCTCGACGGTAGCCCGGGTATTGATGATGGCACACCGCCCGATCCGGCAGTTGGGATTGATGATGGCGTAGGGGAAAATGCACACGCCTTCACTGATTTGGGAAGTCCCGCTGATGAGGGCTGATAGATCGGCAATCACCGGAAGCTCCATGCCTGCTCCGAGGGCCCTCGCCGCTACTTTGCGGCGCAGGCTGGAGTCACCCATACTGCCCAGGCCAATGAACACCCTACCGGGATTTTCGGAAAAAAGCTCAGTCAGCAGGGAATCATCCCCAAGCACAGGAACACCGCACACGCTGGTGCCGCGAAGGCTGGTATCGGAGTCCAGCCAGGCGGCTAAAGTATACTCTCCAGAACGTGACAAAATGTCCGCGATGACACGTCCGTGACCGCCGGCACCAAGACCTACGATGGCGGTGAGTTCCATAGGCGAAAAGCTAAAGGCCCAACCCTTCGTCGGGAAGGTCAAAAAACGACTTCTTCACGGTGCCGTCAAGCGGTCGCGACTCCAGGATGGCGATGCTTCTTGCCGCAGCCCCCGCTGTGCCGTAGGGATTCCTCATCCCCCTGAAATCCCGGCTGAGTGCCTCGCTGATCATCTCCTGGATGGCTTCCCGGTTGCACGCGCAGTGCAGCACCGAAGGGCCGGCGAGCCTGCCCTTCTGGCGGTCGCCTATATTAACGGTCGCGATACCGAAGCAAGGCACCTCAATCAGCCCGCTCGACGAGTTCCCGACCACCGCATCAACGTGCCTGAGGGCGGAAAGATAGCGGACCTGTCCCATATTTGTATGGGCAACGGCCCGGTCAGGATGAGCAGCGACGTAATCGTCGATTTGCCCGCTGATTGACTGGTTGCCAGTGTCCGAGTTGGGTTTGGTGAAAACGATGCCGAGGGCCGGTTGGGTGTCGAGCGCGGCGAGGAGCGTGGCGAACTGCGCCCCGGCATTTTTTTCGAGCGTCACGGGATGGAATGTCACCAGGACGTTCTGATCTTTAAGGGAAAAGCCGATGGATTTTTCAAACGCATCGCGATCAAGCAGGTCGAGCTTTTCAATATTATCCAGCCCCATGGCGCCGACATTGAAGACACGCCCGGGATGCTCGCCAAGCTGAATGACGCGGCGGCGGTGGGTTTCGGCCGAGGTGAAATGCAGGTAGCTCATCTTGGTAATGGCATGGCGGAATGCCTCGTCAAAGGCGCCCTCCGTCGTTTCGCCGCCGTGGAAATGGGCGATGGGAATGCGGTGGATAGAAGCAGCGGTTGCGGCGGCGAGTGCCTCATATCGATCGCCTAACACCACGACGAGATCCGGTGAAAGATCGTTCAGCGCGTCGGCAAATCCGATGATTGCCTCGCCAGTGGCGCGTGCGATGTCCGCCGGGCCGTCGTGTGCAAGGGAGATGGGGATCTTCCCGGAAATGGAAAATCCGTCATCGCGGATGGTCTCCCAGGTCGAGCCAAACTCAGGACTCAGGTGCATGCCTGTGACGATGACCTGGAGCGCAAAACTTGGTGAGGCCTCGATCTCACGCATCAACCAGTAGAGCAAGCCGTAGTCCGCTCTGGTTCCAGTGACGACACAGATTTTTTTCATAATAGGGGGTGCTCGATAGCTTCGTCCTTGGGATAGTCTCGCGACGCGGCGCTTCCTAGCAGTTCATCCCAGAGCATCGGGCTGATGCCGCGGCCACTTCGTTTCACGGTTAGGTTTTGCTCTGAAAAAACCTCGCCTTCTTTGATCGGGCGGGCGGCTACGATGGCTTTCCGCGCCACCGCACGAGTGGAAAGCTCGTCGGCACAGGGTTCCTTGATGCCGCTTCCCATGGCGAGAGCGATGTTTCTCACCGATGTCACCATGCTTTTAAGTTCTCCCGGCTCAAGGCTGGCGGCGTGATCGGGCCCGTCCATCGAGCGATCAAGCGTGAAGTGTTTTTCCAAGACCCGCGCACCAAGTGCGGCGGCGGCAATCGGCACTTCGATTCCGAGCGTATGGTCGGAATAGCCAATGCGCACGCCTGAAAATGCCTCACCCAGGGTGAGCATGGCGCGCAGGTTGACGTTTTGCATCGGTGTGGGGTACTGCGTGGTGCAGTGCAGCAGCGTGACCTCCGGGCGGGTGACTCCCGCCTGTTCAAGGGCCTCTAACGAAGCGCCGATCTCCTCCAGAGACGCCATTCCGGTGGACATGATCACCGGCTTTCCAAAACCAGCGACCTGACGCAGCAACGGCAGATTGGTAAGCTCGCCCGAGGGAATTTTATAAACAGGCATCTCCAGTGATTTAAGAAATGTCAGGCTGTGAGTATCAAAGCCCGTGGAAAGAAAGGTAATCCCCTGCTCCCGGCAGGCCTCGATCAAGCTGTGGTGATCGTCGTGGCTGAGCTCCAGCTTGCGAAGCATTGTGTGCTGTGATTCTCCGGCATCGGTGTGCTGTTTCTGGTAATCTGCTTTGGCAGTGTCCGGAGTCACGAGGTCATCTGCCCTGAAGGTCTGGAATTTCACCGCGTCCGCCCCGGCCTCACTGGCAGCGCGCACCAACTCAAGGGCGATCCGGATGTCTCCGTTGTGGTTTACCCCGGCCTCCGCGATGATCATGCAGTGGTTTGTGTTCATGATTGGGTGCGGGTGATGAGCGCTTCCGCGATCAGGAAGTCGTTCAGGGTGTCAATGTCTATCGAGCGCTCCTCCGGCATCACGTAACCACGGGTGTCGCCGCCATAGAAGCTGCCGTGTTTTTTCAGCACAGCCGCAACGCTCAGGTAGATGGCGCCATTGAGAAGGTAGGACTTCTCAAGATCCTGTCGGGCGGAGGGAATTTCGAGATCGTCAAAAAGCGGGCTGATGCGCTGCTCGCCATCCATTTTCTTCATCCACTGCGGATACTCGGTCACGGGCTTCAGGCTAACCACCGAGTCCGCATCACTTTCGAGCAACAGGCTGACAGCGGCATCAATGTCGGAGGCATTGCGCATCGGGCTGGTCGGCTGTAACAGGATGACCAGGTCCGGGTGGTAATCCAACACATCCTCCGCGTGCGCCAAGGCATGCAGGCATACCTCCACGCCCGAGGCCTTGTCGCCGGACAGTTCGTGGGGACGGAGAAAAGGAACCTCGGCACCCAACTCGCGGGCAACTGCGGCGATACCCTCGTCATCGGTCGTGACCATTACCCGGCTGACGGAATCAGCCTCCAGTGCTGCACAGATTGTGTGGCCAATCAGCGGCACGCCGACGAGCGGGCGGATGTTTTTCCCGGGCAGCCCCTTGGAACCTCCGCGTGCTGGAATGATGGCGAGTGTCTCCATGGGGCGTGGTTGTTATTGGCAGGTCTGCTTCATCCAGAGCCACAACTGAGGGCCAAGCCACTCTTTCGTTCCAGCTCGAAATGTGTGATAGCGCACGTGAAATTTTTTACGCAGGTCTCTGTAACCCATGCGGACGAATGCCGGCACGCGTGAGCTGATGAGGATTTGGCGGAGGTATTTAGTCATTGTTGCGAGCGCTGGGAACCAAGCCGGCGAGCCTCTTTGGCAACTTGTGCCACGGTGTGCTCAATATGGTAATCCTTGCGGATTTGCTCCTGGATTGAATGGATTTCGGGTGATACAAACGACCAATTCTGCCAAAGACTCCGCAGGCAAGAGGCGAGAGCATTTGGATCGCCGGGTGGAAACTTCCAGGCGTCTGGAATTTCAAGTTTTTCGACGACGCCCGTGGTGGAAACCAGCGTGGGAATACCCGCAAGGATGAGTTCCAGTGGAGCCAAACCAAAGCTTTCCGCCCTCGATGGATGGATGGCGAGGTCGAACTCACTGGCGGCCTCGATGAAATTATCGACTCGACCGAGAAAGGTAAAGCGACTGCGGAACGATTGATTAGCGAGACACGGTGATGTTTCATCATCGGGTCTGTTTCCTGTCAGGTGGCAATCCCAGCCTGGAAAATTGGGTTCTTCTTTTTCTAACTGATGCAGAGCCTCGAAAAAGTCGGAGAACCCTTTGCGTGGTTCTTCTGATCCGGCGACAAAGATACGCGTGGGAAATTCATCGGGCATCTCCCTGGTTAGGTGGAATTCACTCTCGGTAAATCCCTCTTCAAAGATTGGTATGGTGCGGTTGGTCCACGCCTCGATGCGTTCTCGTAATTCGTGACCTACTCCGAAGATGACATCACAATCGCCACATCGGTATTTTTCAAAATCACGTTGATCCATGCCGGGGGTGCGCAAGATAGCCATGATCGGGACACCTCCCAGAGTGCGGGACAGGGCGTGCGCTAACAGGCATTCCTGATGATCATTGGCGATGATGACATCGGGATTAATTTTTTTTTCCCTCAACATGCTAGCGACATTCGAAGCGAAGCGATTGAGACCACCAAAGCGAGCTCTGAGAGACCTCGGGCCGGGCCATTGACGAACAACTGTGGGCACACCGTGTTTCTCGAGCGTCTCACTGAGCCAGCCTGACTGAGCAATGAGGACAGCAGGGTTGAGTTGACGAATAGCGTTACTGAGCACCATACGAGCAAGCGATGTTTGGGCACCGGCACGGATGGGGCGGCGCTGGATAAAAAGAAGGTTTTTGGTTCCCAGCGTCATGGTGATTCCTGAGCTTCTGCATCCCGGATGGTTTCACGTGCTTCTGCCGCCTGGCTGGGGCGGATCGCCTTTAGGTAGTCTCGGTAGCGGATGCTGACCTGCTCCTGTTTGCCGGAAAACAATCTCCTCAGAATATGCCTGGGTCTTGCACTGTAGGGTTCGTTAAAAGCCTTCAAGACAAGGAGCTTCCATTTTTTCCAAGAGCCCCGAATGGAAAACGGGATACGGGGAGTGAGGTCCTTTTCCTTGATCAAATTCGCTATTTCATCCGCAGCACGTCTGGAACAGTTGCCATCGGTAGAGTGAAGCCACTTTTCCAAATGCTCCTGACGCAGCGCATGGTAATCCGGCTGGACGGGGTCAGCGAGAGCTGGCTGAATCATGGCCTCCAGTTCCTCCGGTGCGTATGAGATGGGTGAAAGCCTACGGTAAGTCTCGGAGAACCAATAAGGATTTTGTTCCAGTGCGATGGTGATGGTTGGTTTTCCCGCCAGCCACGCTTCCATACTAGTGGTGCAGTCCTCACAGTTGATGACGATGTCTGATTTGAAAATGGCAACGGGAGGCGACTCGTTGGTCGAGAGGCTTACCCGGGCTTGTTCCTCCGGGGACATGCGTGCAAACCACTCCTGGTAGAAGCCCAGTTCCTCACGCGGATGGGGGCGAATGATGACGCGGTAGTTGCCACTCTTGATGAGAGGCTCGATGTGGGAAGGCATCTTCTCGCGGCCCTTGTATTGGGCTTCGATCAGTTGCCAGTAGTCTTTCACCTCCTCGATCTTATTGACCCATGGTTCAAAAAACTTGTCCGCATTCTCGCGAGGCATCGTGTAGTAGTGCGCTAGGGCAAAGGTGGCATTCACCAGGATGACAGGCAGACCATCGTCATGCCTTGCTTGCTGGTAAACCCGGCTCCATGGATCCTTGTAAAAATCAAACCGCGGACAGCCGATGGTATGTGCCATTTCGGGCGGCGTGCAGAATGCGTGCTCAATGAGTTCCTCGCGGTGAATGGCGTTCCATGTCAGATAGAGGTCACAGTGCATGTGCTCGTGCTGTTTTTTCGAGCAGAATGTCCGTTCTCCGGGAAAATAGAGCAGCCCCTCGTTCATGAGGCAGCCAACCAGCACGCCCCAGGTTTTCAATTCCTGACTGAAATCCGCGAGGTGGCTTACCGTGAGGTGGTTGAAGAGGACGAAGTGCGGCTTGTGGGCATGAACTGCAGCTCGCCACGTTTCCAGTGGCTCCAGATAGCAAGTTATTCCTGTCTGTTCGAGGTGGTGCGCGATCAGGGCGTCCCCCATCAGGTCACGATCTTTGAGATCAACAAAAATAACAGCTCGATAGTTCGACATGGCGGGGTCCAGTTGATGCTGGAAAGCGGGGTCAGGCTTCAGGAATTTTGAGTGGAAAGCAACTTTAATACGCTTGGCAGCAGGGCGATTACTTGGCGAACCCTTCGTTCCCGGAAAAGCGTTCCGAGGGGGTGATTCCTGTGAGATGATCTTACCTGATTAACAATCGATTACCTTCGCCAAAAAAACCACCATTCGCGCTCAGCCGATGGTCGCCCGTTGACGCTGGCCTCCTGAAAGACTGGCTCCTTTCTCAGAAACCCCAGTGTCATAGCCCTTGTCTTGGGCCATGATCAAATCGTGGGAATTCCCCCGCTTCGGAACTTCCACCACTTCCTCTTCGCCTCCCGCGACATCGCCGCAGGCCACGCTTTCACCCCGGACAACCTCTGCGTCATTCGCCCGTCCGATGGATTGGAGCCAAAACATTACCGGAATGTCCTTGGCAAATCGGCCAGTCAGGACATAGCTCGCGGAACCCCGCTTCGTTGGGATCTCATCGTATGAAGGCCCATCTCAATATCATCGCCCGCACCAACGGTGTCGGACTGGATCGTGACGTCGATCTCCTCCACGAAGCCGCCACTGCGGCCGGCTACGACGTCACGGTGAGCCACTGCCGGAGTATTCCATTCTTCGCCGGCTGGTTTGGCGCCAAGAAGCGCTTCGATGCCAACATCTTTCTAGAGCGGATCTTCCCCCGCTGGCTCGGATCGGCCCACACCAATATCCTCATTCCCAACCAGGAACGCTACCCCGAGCGCCAGATCTCTTTACTCAAGAAGATGGACCACCTCTTCTGCAAGAGCCGCCACGCTTTGAAAATTTTCGAAAAGCACCATCCCTCGAGCCACTTCTCCGGATTCACCTCGCGAGATCTTTATCAGGAGGACGTCGCACGAAAGCCCGAGGGCGTTCTGCACCTCGCCGGTCGCAGTACCCTCAAAGGAACGGAAGCCATCATTGGGCAATGGGAACGCCACCCCGAGTGGCCCAAGCTGACCCTCCTTCAGCACAGGGAAAACGCCCCTGTTTCCGTGCCCAGAAATGTCAACCTTCGCACCGAATACCTCAGCGACGCAGAACTGCAAAAGCTCATGAACGAGCACCCCGTCCATCTTTGCCCCTCCCTTTCGGAAGGATGGGGACACTCCATTGTGGAAGCGATGAGTTGCGCGGCCACCGTCATCACGACAGACGCTCCACCCATGAACGAACTGGTCAAAGAAGACCGCGGCATCCTCACGGCCTGGTCAAAATCCGAACAGCGCAATCTCGGCACCAACTTTTACGTCACCCCTGACGCCTTCGAGAATGCCATCAAAATGGCGATGCGCATGGATGAGGCTGCCCGTGCAGAAATCGGCCAGGCCGCCCGCTCCTGGATGCTGCAAAACGACAAAACCTTCCGCGAAACTCTCGTCACCTTGTTGGACGATCTCATCAAGCCTCAGCCCGTTCGGATATAATCTCTCCCTGGTCGAGCTCGATCACCCGCTGCGCAATCCGCGTCGTGCTGAGCCGATGCGCAATCAGAAGCGTTGTCCGATCCCTGATTAATTCAGCAAGAGACTCCTGAATGAGCGCTTCGCTCTCGTTGTCCAGCGCACTCGTCGCTTCATCGAGCAACAAAATCGGAGCATCCTTCAAAAAGGCCCGGGCGATGGAAATCCGCTGACGCTGGCCACCCGAAAGACTGGTCCCGCGCTCCGACACCTCGGTCTCATACCCCTTCTCTTGTTTGAGAATAAACTCATGAGCATTGGCCCGCCGGGCCGCTTCATACACGTCCTCTTCCGTCGCACCGGGGCGACCCAAAAGAATGTTTTCACGAATCGTCCCCCGAAACAGGACCGGAGTCTGGGAAACGATCGCGATGTGATCACGAAGGTCATTCTTGGCCCACTCGCGAACATCGATCCCACCAATCTTCACCGACCCGGACGTGACATCATAGAATCGCGGAATAAGATTGAAGAGACTCGACTTGCCACCGCCGCTGGGCCCAATCAAGGCCACACATTCTCCCGCCTCGATCCGGTTGTTAATCCCCTTGAGAATGAGCTCCTCACCGTATCCAAAAGTGACATTCTCAAAAGACACCTCGCCGTTGAAAACCTCCGGGCGCCGGGGTTCGGGTGGATCCAGAAGGCCATCTTCGGCGTGGGAAATTTCCTCCAGCCGGTCAATCGCGGCCTCGCCCTGTTTAATATACGAGTTGATTTCACCAAGTTTCTTGACTGGCTCGTAACACATGTAGAGCGCCATCGCGATGGCCGTGAAATCAGAGAGCGACATCCCGTTCGTGGCTCCCACATACATCGCCAAACTCAATCCCAGCACCGCCACAACTTCCACCGACGGCGAGATCAACTGACGATACTTCACCACCTTCATGGAGTAGCGAATGATCTGCTTCACCCGGTCTCTAAACCGCCGAATCGTCGGCTCCTGAAGATTGTAGGCTCTGATTTCCATCGCGGCCTGTAAACTCTCCGAGATCTGACCACTCAAATCCCCCGCGTTGTTCTGAAGAACCCGGGCCCTCTTGCCGAGACGCTTCCCCAGCGCTCTCAGAGGAATGACGCAAAGTGGAATCGACAGAATGGCCACGAGAACCAGGAACGTTCCCTCACTCGAAACCGCTTTGTAGATGAGATAACTAAAAGCCGCCACCAAGGTTGCAGGTTGCTTGATCAAATCCATCGCGATGCGAGAGGTCGTGCTCCGCACCAGCTCAGCATCCCCCACCATACGCGCAAGGAGATCTCCCGACTGGTGCTTCTGGAAGAAGGCAATCGGCAAGGACTGCAATTTCGCAAATACCTCATCCCGGATCGACTCCAGAAAACGAAATCCGCAATAACTGATCAAATAGGTGCTGAAAAATCCCCCCACCGCCCGAAAAAAGAACATAAAGGGCAACCACAGGCAGGCTAGGAAAAGCAGGGTCGACCGCTCCAGGTCGCCGAACCATCCGGTCAGGACCCGTGCGAACCAATTGTCCTCAGCCGACCCGCCGGAGTCGCTTTCGAAAATCAGCGGAAAAATCATATCCGCCGCCAGAGGAAAGCCCGCTCCACTCGCCGCAGCGTAGACCAGCCCCGCCACCACACTTCCAATGAAGTGCCATTTCACAGGCTTGAAATATTTGAAATAGGGCAGAAACCGCTTCATTCGAAAACCCGACCCTACCCACCTTCACCACCGACCTCCAGACTTATACGAGTACTTCGAATTGTTTGAAAGGTGGGGTAAATCCGTAGATGTTTTTTGGGAGGGCGAGACGGAATTCTTTGGGTGAATCGGGATTTTCAGAATGGATGACAACGAAGCCATCGCGAAAAAGTGCAAGGAGAACCCCTCATTTCAGGGAATTTGAAGCACAAGCTTCGTGAGATTGACCTCGCCGGGCGTCTCGGGCACTCTTTCCCCGTGGATCTCATCGAAAAAGCCCGGGCCGTCCTTGGCATCGAAATCACCCAGCTCCAGCGTCTCGCAGATCGCCTCGATGAGCGTTTTTGCCTCGCGGTCGAGGCTTTGGATGAGACGCTCCGACAGGAAAAGAAGATCGTCGTGATCGGAGTCGGAAAATCTGAAAACATCGGCAAGAAGCTGGTCGCCACTCTGAACAGCACCGGAGCCACCGCCGTCGCCCTCAGCTGCCAGAATGCTTTGCATGGCGATCTCGGCCTTCTCTCCATGGGCGATCTCATCATCGCCTTGAGTTATTCAGGCGAGACCACCGAGATGACGACCCTTCTTCCCCACGTCAAAAAGCGGGCCTCCCAAGTGATCGCGATGACCGGCAACCCGAACTCAACGCTCGCAAAGCACAGCGACATTGTCCTCGATACCCACGTCGATGAGGAAGCCTGCCCGCTCCGGCTTGCGCCGACCTCCAGCTCCACCAACATGCTCGCCCTCGGAGATGCCCTCGCGATGGTCTTGTTGGAAAAGCGCGGCTTCCGGGCCGAGGACTTTGCCGAACTCCATCCCGGGGGCAGCCTTGGCAAATATCTGCTCACGAGGGTCACTGAAATCATGCGCCACGGGAACGACCTCGCCAAAGTGACTCCCGAAACCCTGGTCCAGGATGCCATCCTCACCATGCTGAAATGCCGGGCCGGAGCAGCCGTCGTCGTCAACGACAAGGGCGGACTCGCGGGAATTTTCACCCACGGCGACTTCGTCCGGGGATACCAAAATGACCGTCAAATCGGCGACACTCCCGTGACAGGCCACATGACCGCAAAGCCCATCACGATCAACGAGAACGATCTCGCCGTCGAAGTCGTCAAAATCCTCCGCAGGAGCCGCATCGATGACCTCATCGTCGTCAACGACCACGGGCAACCCGTCGGGCTCGTCGATGTCCAGGATCTGTCCCGCTTCGGACTTTCCTGAACGACCCCTCTCACCGGGACCAATGAACCTTGCCGAAAACCAACGCCTCCGGAAATCCCTCTTCTACCTCCGTGGTCTTTTCGAACACTCCTTCGTTCCTGACTCTCATTATCGGAAGCAACTCCAAGGGAAGCTCGACGGCTTAAACCCGGAGAATCAAACCCGAATTTTAGATCGGGTTCACTACTACCACAAATCCAGGAAAAGCGCCGCGATCCCGGAATCCGCTCTTCGCTTGGACCAACTGAAATCCACCAACAAAACCGCCTACTACTATGACTTCCGACGGGTCATGCGTTTTTTCCCCAAAGAGATGCGGATCGCGCTGCGCTTTGGCGATGTCCGGGATGTCTCCGACTTCCCCCGCATTGTCAAAACCCGCCCCATTCACAAGCCCCACGAAAACAGCATCCTTCTGAAGCTAAATAGCATCCGGCACTTTCGCCCCATCACGGATGCCACCCCCTACTCTGAAAAAATCGACGCCCTGGTCTGGCGGGGAAAGGTCAAAAAAGACCATCGCCAGACGATCTTCAGAGAACACTTTGACAATCCTCTCTGCAATCTCGGCAAAACCAATGATCTCAACGAAGGAGAAGATCCGCGATGGAAAAAGCCCTGGATGGGAATCGCAGAACAACTGCGGCACAAGTTCATCCTCTCGATCGAAGGAAACGAAGTTGCCACGAACCTAAAATGGATCGCGCAATCCCACTCGCTGTGCTTCATGACAAAGCCCAAGTTTGAATCCTGGTTCATGGAAGGGCGCCTGGAAGCATCGAAGCACTACGTGGAACTGCGGGATGATTACGCCGACCTTCCCGAGAAACTGGACCACTACCTGGCCCATCCCGAAGAAGCCCGCCAAATCATTTCCAACTTCAAGAAACACTACGTCCAATTCCGGGATGCCGATGAGGAACTCCTCATTTCTCTCCTCGTCATCGGACAGTATCTGACCTCGACGGGACAAATGAACGGGGACCGCACTCCGACCTAACAGCCCGCTATCTGGCTCCCAGATCGACGCGGACCAGCTCTTTGTCGTTGCGCATGAAGATGCTTTTTTCGGCAAAGGCCGGAGCACTCCAGACGACGGGACGACCGAAAGCCTCGTTGGTAGGCTCCAAAATATGCTGACGACCCAACTCCGTGTATCCCTCCTTCGAAAGCTTTGCCAGGATCAGGTCGCCCCCTTCGTTGACTATCCAGAACTGCTCATTCCCCTCATGGTAGGTCAAATAGACCGTGCCATGACGACCGCCTTTGCGATGTTCCTCCGCCATCACCGGCTCCTGGGTCTCCCAAAAACGCTCGCCATCCTCCACCGAAGCGGCAATCAGACTGGAAGTATCGATATCACTGCCATAGATCACGCCATCGACAATGAGAGGGGTGCTGTTGCAGCAATAAACCGCCGTCTTGGGCTTTCCTCTCCACAAGAAGCTCGCGTCCGGCTTGTCTGGATCCAACTGAATCATCGCACCCACACGCCCAATTCCACTGGCAAAGAGCTTGTTGTCAAAGACCTGCGGCGTCATCACAGCCATCCCGAAGTTGGGCTTCAAGGGGAGACTCCAATAGGACTCCCCCGTTTTCGGGTTCAAAGAATTGAGCGCATCGGGGTGCCAGATGAGCAGTTGATCCACTCCGCCCGCCTTAATCATCGAAGGCGGGCAATAGCCTTGGGACGAGGCACTCAGCGCCTTCCACTTCACCGCACCGGTCTTGGCATCAAGCGCAACTGCGACACTGCCCTCGCCTCCCGCGATACAATAAACGGTATCACCGACCACCAGCGGATGAGCGGAAAATCCCCAGATCAACTGCGGAGCTCCAAAATCTTTCTTAAAATCCTTCTCCCACTTCTTCTCACCACTCTTGGCATCAAAGCAAATCAAGTTCCCCATCCCGCCCAGAAAATAAACCTGGCCATTGGCCACCGTCGGCGTGGACCGCGGCCCACCGGGATACGAAAGTTCGTAAGTCCTCTTCGCTTCAAATTTCCACTGCTCTTTCCCCGTCTTCGCATCGAGACAAAGGAGGCGCTCGGTGCCTTCCCAGACAACGGCTTTACCCGGATTATTGACCAGCTCACCCGACGACCGTTGGAAATCGGAAAGATACACCAAGCCATCGGCCACCGCTGGTCCGGAATATCCCCAACCCACCGGAACCCGCCAGGTTACCGGCAAACCATCCGCAGGAAGATCCTTGCGAATACCTTCCTCACGCCAAACACCATCGGCCTTCTCCCCCATCCAACGGGGCCAGTCAGCCGCAGAAAGTGCCAGAGTGGAAAGAGCCAGCGTCGCAAAAATTGTTCTCATGACACGAAGTTGCCTTCCCGCGCCCGAAAGTCAATCCGGTCTTACCTGTTTAGGGAACCTTTGCCTTTCTCGAAAACTCATAATCCCCGCCCGTGAGATCCTTAAGCCGCGTCTGGATAATGCGATCTGCTTCGTCCAAAATGTCGCTCCGCATGATGGCATCACGGCGGGCCTGTTGATTGAGCATGGTCGATACCCTCTCGTAATCACTCTTCTGGATCTTATTCATGACTCCGCTCTCGGAAAAAAAGATCTCATAGTCTTGCTGCTCCACACTGAGAATGCGGGACTCCGGCCAATCGCCCACCACCTTGTTTCCCTGCACCTCGAAGCCCTCGAACTCATTCAAATCAAAGCCCGCTTTGATCATGAAGGTTCCCTGAACAATCACGACCTTGTCCGATCCCAGCCAACGGCTTTCGTATTTCATAATCGATTGCGTCTTTCGTTTAATCACCACCAACTCACGGGTCTCGGTGCTCTCCAGGGTGAGGGTGTGCCCGCTCACCTTGACCTTGCGCTGGGTGACCTCACCCAAGGCATTGGCGAGCCTCTCGATGGGGGAAGTCATCGGCTTGGCGATGAAATAATGAAAGGCCGCCATCACTCCGATCACCAGAAGGCCCAGCATCAGCAAATACCAGAAATACCGGAAGATCCCCGGCCGCTGGCGGTAATATTGATAATCGCTCATAATCTCTCTCTCTGTGGAAGCGGAGCCAGCCTTTGCTCTTGCCTTCACCTGTGCGGAGTGTTGACTCCACGCAAGTAAGACAAACCGTGAACGCATACGAAATCTATCAGGAAATCGACCCCGCCCTCGTGAATAAAATCTTCACCTGGATCCGGGACAACGAACGCCAGCTCTATAAAACAACCGTCTCCAGCCTCGCCGCAAGCCGAAACCTCCGCGCGGTCTTTGTGGAAAAGAAATCGGTCCCCAACCAGATCGCCTTCATCCACAAAACTCTCAAGCTCCGCACCAGCGACACCATCGGAGAGCACCTCTTCCAGGTCTGGTTCATGAAAGGCCAGCAGGAACTCCTCATCCAATTCTGCGACGGCATGGGTATTCCTCACGATGGCGAAGGCTCGGTGGTAGGCGCTCTTCCCGGGACCCTCGACGACGACAAGCTCAAGACCACCATTGATGATCTTCTCGCCAAGCACGACCCCAAGGTGGTCACGCTCTATCTCAACGTCTTCAATCTCCAAACCGCCGCCGGTTGGGCGAATATCGCCACTACGTTGGAATCAGACGACCGCCTGAAGCTGGCCTAAAGCACCTCCTCGATCGCCGCGAGGGCAAAGTCGATTTCTTCCTCCGTCACGATAAATGGCGGAGTGAACGAAAGGACATTCCCCCCGGGGCCATCCGCAAGGAAAAGCAAACCCTTTTGAAGAAGCCGGGCCAGCAACGATCCGGCATTTTCTTGAAGCTCCACGCCCCACATCAATCCCCGTCCACGCACTTCCTGAATCGACGGCCAGGTCAGCGCCCGCAGTTTTTGCTCAAGAATCCGGCCCGCCTCCGCCACCAGCGATTCCGTTTCCCCGCGCTCTAAAATCTCAAGCGACCTCAACGCCATCGCACACCCCACCGGATGGCCCAAAAAGGTGCTCGTGTGCAGCGCTTCGCCCGTGGACTCCGGCCAGGCATCCATCACCCCCGCCTTCCCGACACAGGCCGAGATTGGAAAGCCCCCGCTCAAGGCCTTCCCCACACAGATGAGATCCGGCACCACGCCATCCCATTCACAAGCGAAGAGCTTGCCGCTCCGGTGAAAACCAGTGTAAATTTCATCAAAGATCAAGACAACTCCGTGCCGGTCACACCACTCCCGTAGGCTGGGCAGGAACTCCGGCGGTGGAATGACCTTCCCACCCCTCCCCTGAATCGGTTCCACGAGCACCGCGCCGATCCCGGCAGGATCAAGATCGCCAAACTCACCGTATGGCAAGCGCGTCGTGACCTCTGCCAGTTGATCCACAAAGGGCCCCCGAAATTTTTCAAGATCGGTCGCCAACAAACTCCCGTAGCCCAAGCCATGATAGCCGTTTGCAAAGGCCAGAATCCCGGCCTTCCCCGTCGCCAACCGGGCCGTCTTGAGCGCCGATTCAACCGCCTCGAATCCCGAATTGGAAAGCACGACCTTCCCCTTGCCCGCGCCCCATCGCTCGAAGGTGATCTCCGACAAACGGGCGCAAAGATCGACCTTGAGCGCGGTGGGATGGACGTCGCCCATCCCGTGCAAGAGCTTGCCGGACTGAGCCTGCATCGCCGCAACCACTTCAGGATTCCGGTGGCCCAAGCCAGCCACCCCGAATGCGCTCGTGAAATCCAAAAAACGGTTGCCATCCACATCCCAGACGTTGGTTCCCTCGGCACGATCCCAAAAGACGGGCCAGCCCGGATCAAGGTAAGTGACGTTCCGGCTCTCGTGCTCCCGCAGCTTTCCCGCCAGCTCAAGCGAACCAGCACCGGGAATGGAGGTCTGCAGGTCAGGAAGCATCGCTAGTGGTTCATCATGGCCACCATCGCCCCGATTCCGGAAAGACAAATCAGAAAGAGCGACACGCCCCCAAGAATGAGATCACGCCCCAAAATGACGGGACGATGGGGCGAGGAAGATTTTGGAAAAACAGTCGCCCCGTAAATGGCCCCCGAAACCAACCCGCCAAAGTGGGCGGCATTATCAATAAATTGGAACCCCAGCGCCCCGATCACGATCAACGACAGCAGAATCCCCAAAAGCCTCCGCCGGGCCGAAATAGGCACGAGCGGGCGATGCAAGGTTTCAAAAACCAGGAGAAAGCCCAAAAGTCCGCAAACCACTCCGGACACCCCGACCGAAGTCTGGGTCGGCAACCAGGTCACCGTCGCCCATCCCGCCCCCACGATGCTGATCAAAAAAACCGCCGCCAAGTGGGGCCATCGCGCCAAAATCTCGACCCGGCGGGCCAGATACCAGAGCGCACTGGCATTCATCGCGAAGTGGATCAGGTTGCCGTGCATGAACGCTGCCGTGAAAATCCGCCAAGTCTCGCCCGCATGATAGGCGGGCTTGACAAGACCTGCCGCCGCGATCCCGTTCCCTTCCACAAAGATTTGCACCACCCCGACCGCCGCGACCAGGGCCAGCATCGCCAGCGTCAGCCGGGATTTTTGGGCATCCAGCCACAGTTCAAAACGCGCTTCGGGAATTTCCGCTTCGATGTTTTCCGTAGAAAAATCCGCCACGTCCTGACGTCCTTTCCGGGCCTCCCACCAAGGACGTAGGGCAAAGATCAGGAACATCAACGCCGCGAGACCGAAATTTTGCGAACGCCCCAACGCTTCAACCCCCCCGGAACTCATCGCCGCATAGCCCGTCCAGGCAAGGGCCGCTCCAAAAATTAAAAACCCCTTGCGGGCGTCGTCAGCATCGTAAGCGGCAAAATGGGCACGCCGCTTTTTCAAAGAAGTCGCCAACCCAGGAACCTCCTCGGGTGCCACCAGGCACCCGTGCTCCGGAACCCACACCCAGGCCAGCTTCCCTTTCCCTTTGGAAAGATGCTCTTTGAGCCCGTCCAGATTGTCAAAGGACGTGACCTTCCCCTTGGCATCCTGAAACCCGTAGGGTCCGGATTCGGGCTTCGTAGGAAACGCTCCCTCACGAGCCCATGCCGGCAATGCGGTCTCGCTCATGAAAAGATCAAAGGATTAAAAAATTTATTCCCCCGCTGGTTTGGGAGTCTCTTCAGCCGGAGGAAGTTCCTCGGAAGGCACGCCCGCAGGCTCGGGGTCTTCAGTCGGATCGGGAGTTTCCACAAGCTCGGGAATCTCAGTCGGCTCGGGTGTCTCGGTCGGCGCAGTCGCTGGCGTCCCGGTCGGCTCCGGAGTTTCAACCGGCGGCAAAGCATCAGGATCCACCCCCAGGGACTCGAGCTGCTTTCTCATTTCCTCGGCTTCAGTCAGTTCCGGAGCCGCCGAAGTCACAGGATCGGAAACCGCAGCGGAAGTCGTCGAGGCCCCGTCGGCATCCGCACGCTTACCCAGACCCTCGGAGTTCCGCTTACCCATCAGGATCGCAAGAACAAGCGAGAAGACGAAAAACATCGTCCCAAGGTAAACCGTGCCTTTTTGGAGAACGTCCGTGGTGCGGGCACCCCAGGCAGCATCAGTCATTCCAGAACCAAAAGCGGCACCGAGGCCCTCCTGCTTTGGACGCTGCATTAAAATAACGAGGATCAGCAAAAGGCTCACGACGACGTGAGCAATGATCACAAGAGTGATTGAGATATCGAGCCAGGCGAGATTCATGGGAGGCGGGACTTTAGAGGTTGGAATCGACTTGTAAAGCGGGAGTTTTCTCCTGTTTTCAATTCGGTTTCCTCCAGAGAGAGAATTTTCGTGAAAAAATCAGGACCTAGTTGCTCGTTTTAATGATCTCGTTTCTGGTATTCAAGACATGTCGCAGCGGGATAATCCGCTCACTGGAAATTCCAAAAGCCATAATCGTAACGCACTCCCCCTTCTTGATCACGTGGGCCGCCCCGCCATTCATGATAATATGCCCCGTGCCGGGCTCTCCCGCCTGCACGTAAGTCTCCAGCCGACCGCCCGCCGTCATCGAAGTCACCAAAACGCGCTCCCCTTCCCAAAGTCCCGCAGCCTCCATCAGGTCGGAGGGAATTTCAATACTGCCCTCGTAGTCAATATCAGCTTGTTTGATAATGGCCCGATGAAGCTTCGATTTGAGTTGGATGCGCTGCATGGCGGAACGAAAGGAGGGAAGTTCCCGCCGGTCAAGCGGCGAAAAACTCAATGATTGAAAAATCCTTCCAACCCCTCTAGTTTTTCGCACGCCGTATGAAGTCACTTTTGTCATTCGCCCTGGGTTGCCTAATTGCCCTTTCTCACGCTCAGGAAGCCGAGCCCGCCATTCCCCACTCAGCCATCAAAACGGCTCTCCAGTGGATGCAGAATGCCGACCCCGCAAAGCGCGCGGCCGCCTACCGGACCTTCCAGCTCTACGGAGATTCCGGCCAGGATCTCTACCGCAAGACTCTTAATGCCGCCCACAGCCTCCACGAGGACCGGATCGAGCAACTGATGGCCGACGAAAGAAAAAATCCTTTTCTCGAACTCGACCAACTCGCCGAAAAACTCAAGACCGAGCGCGAGCGCATTTACAAGCTCATTAAGACTGACTACCAAAAAGACCCCGCCAAGGTCCGCATGCTCCTCGACGAAGTGGAAGATCTTGCCAAAATCAACACCAAGGCCCGCAAGCTCGCCGCCAAGGACTCGCAGGAATTCGACGCCGCCATGATGGTCATCGGAACCGCCATGGCCGAGGTCGAACACGAACTCAAACGGGCCAAAGGCGAGGAACTGGAGGAAGGAAATCTCGATGCCCTGAAAACCCTCGGTGACTGTTACGAAGGCGGCGTTTACCTGAAGACCAAGTCCAACGTCACCAGCCTTCGCAAGGAAATCGCCGAACTGGAGGACGCCCGGGCCGCCAACGATGCCGCAGGCTGGGCAAACGGCTCCCAAAAAGACTTCACCCATCACCTCAACGACTTCCGCTCCCTCTTCGCCCTCACGCCCCTCCGCATGGAGGAGAAACTCTCCGATGCCGCCGTCGGTCATTCGCAAGACATGGCGACCCTCGGATTCTTCTCGCACACCTCACCGGTCGAAGGAAAATCATCCCCCGGTGACCGCGCCCGCATGGCAGGCTTCAAACACGGCTGGTCCGGTGAAAACATTTTCATGGGCTCCAGCTCCCCGGTCTCGGCCTACAACGCCTGGTTCGCCTCCGATGGCCACCGCTTCATCATGTTTGCCAGCGGACCCAACCTCATCGGCATCGGCCCTTTTGGGAAACACTGGACCATGATGACCGGCCGGAAATAAGGCCTCTCCCACATCCCGATCAACCGAAACCGCAATCCATCCCCGAAGATGAGCCTCGAAGAACGAATGGGATACCAATTTACAAACAAGGCGCTTCTCACCCAGGCTCTCTCCCATCCCAGCCTTTCCTCCGAGATCCGCCCGGCCCCTCCCGACAATCAACGGCTCGAATTTCTGGGTGACGCAGTTCTCGAACTAGCGATCACCAACTACCTTTATCACCACTTCCCGGATCTCAAGGAAGGCCTCCTCACCAAACTCCGCGCCAGCATCGTCTCCAAGCCCGCCCTCGCCAAGGCGGCCCGCCGCATCCAACTCGGCGAGGCCCTTTTCCTCAGCAATGGCGAAGAGGGCAGCGGCGGCCGCCAGCGCGCCTCCAACCTTGCCGACGCCATGGAGTCCCTCTTCGGAGCGATTTATCTCGACGGGACCATGGCCCGCGCCGGCCAGGTCGTCCTGCAACTTCTGGGTCCCGAACTCGAGTTACTCGATCCCGAAACCAACCACGGAAACTCCAAAGGCGAGCTGCAGGAAACCCTCCAGCAAATCTCCCCGCTCGCCCCCGTCTACGAAATCCAAAAAGAAGAGGGACCCGCCCACGCCCGCACCTTTATTTCCACCGTTTCGTGGAAAGACAAAACCCTCGGCAAGGGACAAGGCCCCAGCAAAAAATCCTCGGAAATCGCCGCCGCCGCCGATGCCCTCAGGCTGAAGCTCTGGCTCTAACAATCATCCCACAAGGTCTCCGATACTGCCAAAGCCCGGCTCAAAGAGCCTCCGGAAGGTTCTCGCGGCATAACCATCGGTCATTCCTGCCAGAAAATCACAAACCAACCGGGCCTTCTCGGCAGGCGATTCCGCCGCTTCAATCTCCCGACCATCCGCCTCCGGCAAAAGCTGAAAATCCTGACCGTCGATCGCCTCGCCCAGCACGTAACGTTTCTCCAAGAGATCCCAAAGCCGACGAAGCATATAGCTCCCCTTGTGCTCCAGCTGCTTGAGTTGGGGAGACAGAAAAACAACCTCATAAGCGAGCGCCTTGAAGACCTCGCTCTCGGCCCGCGCCTCTTCGTCCACGATCAATTTGAAGGCATAGCGATGACTCGTTCCGCTCAGTAAATTGGTGTCCCCCTCCAGCGTGGCCGATTGAATATAACGTCCAATTCGTTTCCCGATAAAAGGCTCAATCCGTTGCCCCCGCACCGCCTTCAAAAGATACCCCAGCGGAGACCCTTCCGTGATGGCATGATCCCGCTTCTCCGCCCATCGCTCGATCCGCTCCACCGTCAAAAATCCCGCTTTCACACTGTCGGCGAGATCGTTCAACGAATACGCCGTATCATCCGCCCAATCCATAATCTGACACTCGATCGATTTAAAGGCATCCCTCACCTTTCCCGGAACCAACTCCGGCGGAAAATCATTCCCGCCCATCGCCCAGGTCAATTCGCTCTCCTGCGAATCGTAGAGAAAATGATTCTTCGGCAGCTCTCCCGTCGTGGTCTTCAACTCCGACCAAAGCGATTTATACTTCAGCACGCCATCGAGAAAGGCCCGCGAAGGATCCATCCCCTTCCGACTCTGCGAAAAAATACGCCGGTTCAGCAGACGAAGCGTTTGCGCGTTTCCCTCGAACCCACCGTAGTCCGCCATGAAGTGATTCAGCGACCGCTCCCCCGCATGCCCAAAAGGCGGATGCCCCAGATCATGCGACAAACAAATCGCCTCCACCAAATCGTCATCCACCCGGAAATTCCCGTCCAGCAAATCACTGGAATGAAGCAACCACCGGCAGATCGATTTCCCAATCTGCGCCACTTCCAGCGAATGCGTCAGACGGGTCCGGTAAAAATCATACTCGCCACTCCAAAAGACCTGCGTCTTGCTCTGCATGCGACGAAAGGCCGGCGTGTGCAACACCCGGTCACGGTCGACTTGAAAGGGCGTGCGAAAATCGTTCGCGAGATCAGATCCTCCGGCTCGTTCGGTATCGAAGGCCTGGTAAAAGCGGTTGGGCACGGCCAAGGGCTATCAACATTTTCCCCACTACTCAAGCCCGCCAGCGGGCCCCTTCACCCAAGGCCATCCCACCGGACTTTTCGTTCCTCCCGCATCAGCAACCCATCCCGGCCCTTTGACTCCCCCTCTCATCGCATTGGCCAGCGCCCAAAAAGACTCACTTCGATAATACAACTTCGACTCCCCCAGCATCGTCTCTCCATCAAATTCCTTCGGTGCCTCCCCGATCCAAACCTCCCCGTGATCTGGAATTTTCAACCACCGCTCCCGGTCCCCCTGCCACCACAATCCATCCACTTGGTCGTATTTCCGGTTCTCCGGCACAAACACCTCCGTCCCCGTCTCCGGAATCACCCGGATCTCCGCCAACTCCTCCCCGGTCAACCCCGCAAAAGTCACCTTCCCGGCGAGAGCCTTCTTCTTTGGCAGCGGAATCTTGATCTCAGCTTTCACGGGTTCTGAAACGACACGCTTCAGAACAACAGACTCGCCCGGCACTACGGGACGCGCGCAACTCATCAACCAACAGGGAAGCAGAATGAGAACCTTCATAACACGGGAAGTCTGTCGAATTTGTCCCGTCCGGTAAATTCAATATCTAATTCAGCCCCCAAAGACAGAGCTTGCTCTCCAGTTGATGCGACCTGACCCTTCTCTGCAATCCCCCATGAAAATCCCCGCAATCAAGGGCATCATTCGCCGCCGAATCTTGCTCAACTACCGAGCCACGCCCGATGTCGTCAGCGCGATCCTTCCCCCAAGATTCCGACCAAAACTGTTCAAGGACCATGCCGTCGTGGGGATCTGCCTGATCCGCTTGGAGGAAATCCGCCCGAAGGGACTTCCCAAAATCCTCGGCATCGCCAGCGAGAACTCCGCTCATCGCATCGCGGTGGAATGGGAGAACGAAAACGGCGATCCATGCGCAGGAGTCTTTGTCCCCCGTCGCGACACCGACTCCCGCCTCAACGCCCTCGCCGGAGGGCGCCTCTTTCCAGGCGTCCACCATCTCTCGCGTTTTCAAGTGAACGACCACGATGGCCTCATCAGCATCAAAGTGACGAGGCCGGACCATGAGGCCCCCCTCGTCGATCTCCAGGTCAAGGAAACCACCACCTTTCCGGAGAGATCCATTTTCACCTCACTCAGCGAGGCCTCGAAGTTTTTCGAAGCCGGATGCATCGGTTATTCATCCCGACCCAATTCTGGCATCCTGGACGGTCTTTTGTTGAAGGTTCCCAACTGGCAGGTCTCCCCTCTTGAAGTCTCACATGTCCGCTCATCATACTTCGACGATCACACCCTCTTTCCACCGGAGAGCATCCAACTCGACCACGCCCTGTTGATGAGAGACATCTCCCATGAATGGCATTCCGAACCTGAAATAATCGGCAATCCAAAATCCTCTTGAGGAACGGCGAGGGAATTAACAAGTCCCGTGCCTTCTCCAGGTGGCCCCCCGGATCTCCTCGGCTGGCGATCGTCTAAGATGCTTTCGTTTATAGGGACCGTTTGTAGGGACAGTCCTTTTTATTGTTGGTTGCTGGAGGAGCGGGTCTACCGATTGTCATGAACCCCTTCCCCGCTGCCCTACTCCTCATCGTCCCACTTGCGGTCGCCGCACCCGAGCCTTTGGACCGCCTTCCCTTCCACGCACAACCGAAGCCCCTGTCCAAGGAGACCGTGACTGAACACCGGTCACGCTTCCTGGGTCCGCGCCATGACCTTCACCAAGTCGAGGACCACAAGTATCAGCTTGTCGACGGCATCGCTCCGCTTCGTGAACGGATCATCGCGAAACTCGCGGACGAGAACGGCATCCAAGTCGGCAATGGAAACATTCTCGTGGTGACCGCCGGTAGCAACATGGCATTTCTAAATGCGCTTATGAGCACTCATTGTGCCATCCGTCTACCAGCCCAGCCGCCCCCGTGCCTCGCCACTCTGGCAAATCATCCATCACGGCTTGGACCAATTCCTCGCCCTCAACGAAAAATTACACCGCAAATCCCTCGGCCCGCTCGACCCCGCCGCCTTCTCACCCTCCTCTTCCACCCTGCCACCGGCCACCCTCCAGGACGCCTTTCGAATCCGCCTCGGCCTCCCCCGAGGCCGCATCGGAGCCATCGCCGGAGTCCACACCCTGCCGACTCAATGAAAATCGCGTGAGGCACAGCCTTTTTACGCGATCACTTGGAACGCCACCAGCAAGACCGTCATCTCCCGCTCAAGGTTTGGGGCGGCGACCCGCTCAAGTGCCCCGGGTGGAAGGGCACCATGCAGCCCGTCCGCAAGGCCATCCGTCGCGAGGAAATCGAATTCTTCCTCCGCCTCCACGGCCTCTGGGAAGGCGTCATTACCCTTCCGCGCAGCGGGTGACGTGCCCCGGCAGGGCATACGCGTCAAGGAGACCCACAGCTTCCCGCAAAGCGGGTCAATCCCCGGCAGGGGGGACAGAAGGTAGCCGTGGGTGAAGCCCACGGTTTGCGGTTCGGAAGGGATGGGCACCCCGGCAGGGGCGCGAGAAATTAT
>Ga0209390_10001297_pt1 | contig 49276 bp, 27 predicted proteins | sample BON01_FD_187212 | JGI IMG/M metagenome (GOLD analysis project Ga0209390, IMG submission 187212) | Freshwater microbial communities from Lake Bonney liftoff mats and glacier meltwater in Antarctica - BON-01 (SPAdes) (version 2) | ecosystem: Environmental > Aquatic > Freshwater > Ice > Glacier...
GCGGGGGGGGAAGAAAGGAGGAGGGAGGGCGTGAGTGCGTGCGTCGTGTGTGGCGGTCGAGGGAGGACAGAGAGGGAAAGGCGGGGGGCGGGGGCGAGGGCGGCGGCGGCGGGTAAACAGCGAGCGGGGGTGGGGGCTCGCGAGGCGGCGCCGGCGGGGGGGGGTGCGCTCGGGGCGGCGGCGGCCACACGCGCGAGCTGGCGCGAGAGACCGGGGCCCGCGCTCATCGCCGCCTCGTCGCTGCCTCGGCCTTTATTTTTATATTGGCGGCGCCCCCCTGCGCCCCCGCCCGGCACGCCCGCCGCCCGATTCACGCCGCGGGCGGAGCAGGGCCGCGGCGCGGCAGCCGAGGGCCGCGGCGCACGCCCGTCTTGGACGAGGGAGGAGGGGGGGAGGGAGGAGGGAGGAGGGGGAGCCGTAAAAGCCTGCGAAAAATCGAAAACGATGCGCGCAGGGGTGCCCCAAGGGCGCGAGAGCGGGGCGCGGTCGCGCGGAACGCCTCAGCAGGTTTCGAAATCTCACCATGGCGGCCACAGCTGCTGTTCAAGACGGCGGGCAACGCGGAAAACTCGGGAGACAAAAGGGTTGTCGGGAAAACTCTCGGGAGTTACGGCGGCCCAATTGGGTACTCGCGGGGTGCCGAGGCGGCTCGAGGTTTGAAATATGGCGAGAGTGCCGAGCGCGAAAGTGCGCGACGTATTGTGAAGAGAGGAGGGGGACGGGGGAGAGGCGCCGTCAAATGGGGCACGCAGATGCGAAAAGCTAGAGGAGGGGAGGGCTTTTGCGCCGCCTCTGCGAGGCATCATCATCATCATCATCGTCAATCGCCCCCCCACCCGATGGCGGGCCGAGAGCCCGCGTCGCGGGCCACCGTCACGACCAAGCGCCAGGATTCGCCGCCTCGCTCGCGGGGGGCGGGCAAAGACGAGGAGGGGCGCCAAATCAGCCGCTTAAAAAAACGCCCCGCCGCCGCCGCCGACGCCCCCCGAGGTCCCGCAGCCGCCCCTCCCCCGCCCAGAGACAAGATAGGGGGCCTCCCTGTGTTTCCAACGCGGTGGATGCGGGCGCCCCTCCGTGGAGCCCGACGAGCGGGGGGCCGAATGCCACGGAGCAGACGCGAGCAGCGCCCTTGCGCGCGCAAAGAGCACCCCCCGTTGCTGCTGCTCTCGTTTCGGCTCCCGCCATGCCCGCGCCGACGCTCGCGGCGCCGGCTGCGCAGCCGAGAGCAAAGGGACGAGAGATGCATTGCTCAAACAAACACCGAATCGGGCATCGCCGCTCCCGTCTCTTCATGTTGCACGCACGCGCGCGCGCGACCGCGCGGCTCTCGAAGGCAAGAAGGAGGGGCGGGGGGAGGGGAAGGGCCGACGGCGCCCCCCTTGGGAAACACGCGCGCGCGGCGCAAGGCGCGCGGCGCAAGGCGCGCGGCGCAAGGCGCGGGGCGCAAGGCGCGGGGCGCGGCAAAAAAACGCCCCCCCCCGCGCCGCGATCGAGAAAAACGCGCGCGCGGCGGCCACGTGCTGGCGGCGGCCGGGCCGGCGCTCTAGCGCCGCCTGCGTCCATGTCTCTTTCCTCGACGCAGGAGAGGCGGGCGGCTCGTCCCCGGGCGTCGGCTCGAATGAAAAGAGAAAAACGGGCCGCAGACCCGTTCTTTTTGTCGCTCGAGGGGACGCGCCGGGGGACGCTAGGGCGCGGGGGCCCGGCCACCGCCCAGCGCGCGCCCGTCGCACCACCCGGGCTGCCCGTCGCGCACGCCGTGTTGGTCTCTCGACAGTCAACACAGCGACGGCGACGGGGCCGCCGGTGGCGCCCGATCGCGTTGCCCGATGCTGCCGCCGCCGCCGGCGACGACGCAAGGGGGCGAGGAAGCCCCGGCCCCCCCCACCCCGCGCCGGGCGCAGTCGAGCGGAGGAGGGAGGACATCCCCCCCGCTCGGTCGGGGCCGTGCTCCCCCGGACGAGCGCGTTTCACTTCTCGATCTCAACCTCGACCACCATCAGGATGCCTGGGGTAGTCAAAAGGCGCGGGTGAAGGGGGGGGGAGCGCTCATCGCTCGTGCTATCACGACCCCAGGCTGGTCCTGCTGATGATCGAGGTTGAGATCGAGGAGCGGGGCAGGACCTCGTCCGGGAAGCACAGCCCCGACCGAGCGAGGGGGATGTCCTCCGCCCTCCGCTCGACTGCGCCCGGGGAGGGGAGGCGGGGCGGCCGCCCCCTCTGGCCACGGTGCGACGCGGCGACGCGGCGCGTAGGGAGCGGCGCGCAGCGCGCGCGCAAGAGCCGCACCAAACAGGGCCTGCGGCTGCTGCTTTGGGGGGGGGGGGTACGCGGAGGACAGGGCGGGACAGCACGTGCGCCCCTCCACCCACGTAGAGCAGAGGGCGCCCGGCGCCAGGTCGTTTCAGCAACAGCCACATCCCGTCCGTGTGGGGGGGAAGAGGGTTGGCCCGCCGATGCGCCGAGACGCGCCGCTGGCGCGCAGCAGGGCGGCGCGTATGGCAGCGACGACGAGGAGAGAAATCGATCACCTTGGCGCGCGCGCGCGCTCTCGCCTCCTGCTGGCCATGCGGCCCCGCCAGGAGCGAGGCCTTGTAGACGAATGGCTCGTGGCTCCCCCGGGCGGGGCCCCGAGCGGCGTCGTCGCGGCGCGATTAAGAAAGGGACTTCGACGAGCGTTTCGTTCTTCGCTTGTGTGTTCGCGCGTTTGAGGAATGTGCGTTCTTATGTTGTCTTTGCACGACACGGGCCTGGATGGTGTGGCACATGTGCAGGACGTTTTTGGGCGTGACGGTGCAAGCAAGGGGGGCCGCTGAAGGCTAAAGAAAGCACAGCGTTGTTGTCTCCCTTGTGCGCTCCCGCGATTGAGCGGCGCCGCCGAACAACGAGACAAAAACAAACGACGAATCGGGCACCCGTGTTTCTGTTACACGCACGCGCGCGCGCGGTTCTCGAGGGCAAGATAGGGGGGCGGGGGAGGGGAAGGGCCGACGGGGCCCCGCTGCAAAAAAGCCCCCCCACCCTCGCCCGGCCGTCCGCGAGAGAAACACACGCGCGCCCGACGGCGCGCCCCCTTGTTTCCCCCGCCGCCCGGGCCCCTCTTCAGGCGGCAAGGCAGCCGAGGGAGATGAGAGGAGCGGACGGTGACAAGGCGAGCGAGACGGAAAAGGGGGACGGGCCGAGATCCGATTCTATATGTTTGTTTTCCGCAAGCGGGGGAGGGACCGCGGGGAGTTTGCCGCCCCTTCCCGCGCCCGGTGCCGCTGCGCTCTTCGCAGAGAGAGAGAGAGGGACGCCCGGGGTGAGACACCGGGGGCAAGGGGGGATCCGATCCCGCGGGCGCGCCGCGTCCGATTATCAATCCAAAAAAAGAAAAAACGAAAGCACGGGAGCGGGGAGAGAGCAACGGAAACAAGAAAAAAACATGGAACAGCGAACGGTTTTTTCTTCGTCGTTTTTTTCCTCGCGATTCTGTCGCCCTCCGCCCCCTCCCTCACGGCAAAGCGGCAGGGGCGTGTCGCCGCCTAGCCCCTTGAACAGGGCGCGGCGAGCAACCCCCCCCTCCCTCATCCCGACACGGAAACACCTCCGCCTCAGACGAAGAGCACGGCAAAGGCGGCGGCGGCGGCGGCCGAGCCGACAAAGGCGGCGGCGGCCGACGACTTCGCGGGCGCGGGCGCGCCGGGCGTGGCGCCCGTGACGGGCTCCGGCGGCGGCGCGGCGATCTCCTCGGTCTCGCCCGCGGGCGCCATGCCGACGGCGGCCATGGTCTTGTTCATGGCCGACTTGGTGGCCTTGGTCACGTTGCCGCTGGCGCCCACGAGCGTCGCGTTGGCCTTGGCCATCATGGCCGACAGCTGCGCGTCGGCGGGGGAGGCTGTTTTGTTTTGTTAGGTTTTTTTTTATTTGGTTTTCGTTTGGTTTTGGCGGGAGGTTTTGTGGGTTGCGGTGTGTGTGATCTTGATCGGGGCGGCGTGAGCCTTCGGTGCGGGCGCGCAAGGGAGGCGATGCGAGGGCGGAGGGAGGGGGGAGGGGGGCGGAGTGGACGCAGAAGGCACGACAAGAGCAGGAAGGGGGCCCGTCGAGGCGCCAGGCGGCGCAACGGGTGGAGGGAGGTGGGGCCCGCGAGCGCGCGGCCGTCCAACAGAGCTCGACCAAGAGGAGCGCTCCTGCCCCCTCCTCCATGGAACGAGGGACGCGCGGGTCGGACGACCGCGCCCAGGACGGCAGGCTGCTCTGGCGGCGCGTCAGGTGCTTTCGTGTTTGGGCGCGCGCGAGGGCAAGGCCAATTGGGGGGGGGGGGGGAGAGCAAGGGGAGCGAGCGATTTGATCGGTCGTCCTCTCGCGCGCCTGGAGGGGAATCTGCGCGATCTGCCCGGGGCGACGGGTCGAGCGCGCGGCGATGCCTCTCTGGAGTTGGCGGCAGGGACAGCCGAGGGCTGGCGGGCGGGCGGGCGGGCGCAAAAGGACAACGATTTCTTCGATTGGTTCCCCTTCCAATCGACCCGTTAACAATTTGGCCCTCCCTCTCCGCGACTCTTACCGAACAGGGCCAAGACGGCCAGGAGCACGATCACGAGGGTGGCGGCGAAGCGAGCCATTTTGACAGACTTGTGTTATGAGGAGGAGCGAGAGAAGACTAAAGAGAGTGCGTGTGTGTGTGGAGAACCCCGGTGCGAGCCGACGACGGCTTTTGAAGCGACGGCGTTTTTTTGAAAGTAGACTTTCCCTCAGACGCCGCAGAACAGCCTCCTTCCGGCCGCCGCCGATAACGCCCGCGCGGCCAAGCAGCGGAAGCGCGGGCGGGGAACGAGCAGCCCGCTCCTTGCCGGCCTCGCTACCGCGGCCGCCGCCGCCGCCCCCAGCGCTCCTCTTCCTCCCCCTCCTCTTGCCGGCGTCGTCGCCGCCGCGGCCGCCCCGGCGAGCGCCGCCGCCGCCGAAAACCCCTTGCCCGCACGCTTGGGGGCTCGCCGGCGCTTGGGCGGCGCCGGCGCCGGGGACGCCCCGCCGCCCGCGCCCTCCTCCACCTCGACGCGCTTGACGCGTAGCACGAACCGCCGCCGCCGGCGCTGCTGCCGCGCCCGCTGCTCGCTCCCCGTCGCCGCCGCCGCCGCCGCCGCCGCCCCGTTCCCCTCCTCGTCGCCCTCCTCCGCCCCCTCGTCCCGGAGCGCCTCCTCGAGCGCCGCGCCGCCCGCGCGCCCGTAGCCCCTGCCGGCGTAGAAGCGCGCGGCGCCACTCCCCGCCTCGGCCTCCTCCTCCGCCGGCTCGGGCGCCAGAAGCGCCACCGCGCCCCCGGCGCGCGCCGCCCGCCCGCTGCCGCCGCCGCCGCCGCCCGCCGATGCTGCCGCCGCCGCCGCCCCTGCCGTCGCCGCCACGACCGCCTCGACCGCCCCCAGCAGCGCGGCCCCCACGCCCTGCCGCCGGAAGGCAAAGTCCACCCCCAGCAGCGCCACGGACGCCACCGCCGCGGGCTCGGGCCCAGCGCCCAGGGCGCCCTGCAGCGCCGGCAGCAGCAGGGGCGCGGCGGCCGCGGGCGCCGACGCCGCCAGCGCCCCCGCCGCCGCCGCGCAGGGGGACCCCGCCGCCGCGTCCACGCGCGCCACCACGAGCCCGGCGAGCTGCCGCGCCGCGTCGCCGCCGCCGTCAGAGGCGAACGCGCCCAGCGCCACGGGCCCGAGCCCCTGGTTCCACAGGGCGGCCGAGGCGGGAGAGAGCTCAGCGGCCACGTCGCGGGGGAGGAAGCCGAATCGCTCGGGCGACGCCAGGGCGGCGGCGGCGTCGGCGGGCGTCAGCGGCTCGATCTGCACCTCGACCGCCTGCAGCAGGGCGGGCAGGACGGCGGCGAGCTGCTCGGCTGCCAGGGCTCGGAGGCCTCGGACGACCTCCGCGGGCAGGCGGCCTGCCAGTCGGTCGAGCAGGAGGTCGGCTCCTCCTGCGTCTTCGTTGTGGTCCCCTCCAGCCGGCATGGTGATGGCGCTGCTGCCGCGCCGATGATGGCGAGGATTCGTTGCGTCCTTGAGGGAGGCACCGGGGCTGGCGATAGGAGGGGGGCAAGAAGAGAAAGAAGAGGTGGCGGGCGCGCCGGCTTTTGGCGTCCGCGAGCGATCGCCGCGCTCGGTCGACCAAGCCGCCGCGCGATCAAGTACCAGCCCCTCTGTCTCTCTCTCACCCCACACGCCACCACGCAGCAGCAGCAGCAGCTCCTCCCCTTTTTTTGCATCTCTCCCGCTCTCCCTCGCTCTGACTCTCTCTCCCCAACCCTTTGTGTTGCTCCCCTTGCTTCACGGCTCAGCGATCGACACCTGTGGCAACAAGTTCAGCGCGCGACGCCGAGCGCGCGCCAGGGGCCCTTGTGCGGTGTCAAGGTGCGCCCGAGAGCTGCTGAGCCTCGGCGTGGTCGCATGCCGCCAAGCAGGCACATCAGGAGCGCACAAGGAACGAAGGCAGAGAGTGCCTTCGTTCCTTGTCTCGACCCCCCTCCCTCCTCCTTCCTGTGTGTGTGCGCGCCCATCTCGGACGCATGGGCCCGCGCCTATGCGCCTTGTTGCTCATCGGGTGCTGGACAGAGACCGAGGCGACCCGCACGACTTTGGAAATACAAAAACGACCCGACCAACGCCGACGCCGACGCCATCGCCCCAATCCCGCAAAAAAAGCGACGCCAACCCACCAAAAATAGAAACAGCAAGCTGCCATGGACGCCTCCCCGCGCACCAGCAGCCGCCTGGGCGCGCACTCGCCCGCACCCCAGGCCGACGAGGACGCGTTCCCGCGCTCGCCCACCCGGACGCCCTCCGCGGGCGCGATGGCGGCCGGCGGCGCCATGGCGGGCGGCGGCGGCGCCGGCGCCGTCCCCCCGCGCCCGTCGCCCTCGGCGCTTGGGACCGCGGCGGCAGCAGCGGCCGGCCCGGCCCTCCAGCGAAAGGGCCACCTTCGTCTCGCTTCGGCGCGGCCCCCGCGCTCGCCATCGCCCTCGTCGATGGGCGCCGGCCAGCTCCGGCCGCGCTCGGCCGCGTCCGGCAGGCTGCCTCCCTCGCCGGCCGGCGGCAAGGCGGCGGCGGCGGCAGCGGCGGCGGACGTGCCGGCGGCGGCGGCGGGGACGGCGGCGGCGACGACGCCTGCCATGCCCGGGCGCCTGCGGTCCGCCCGCGACGGCTCGGCCCTGGTGACCGCCGCCGCCGGCGCCATCACCGCGGCCGTCGGGGCCGCGCCCCGCCCGCCCGCCGACCAGTGCTCCAAGCCGCGCAGCGCGCAGCTCGGCGGCGGCCTCGGCAGCGGCGGCGGCGGCGGCGGCGGCGGCGGTGGCGGCGGCGGCGGCGCAGCCGCAGCCGCAGCGGCGCCCGTCGCGCCCTCGCCAAGCCCCGTGCCGGCCGCGGCCGACCTGGGCGAGTCGGACGTGGGGGACGACGACCGGCCCTCCTCCTCCTCAGGAGAGGGGACCGTGCGCCGCTTCCGCCAGCAAGAGCAACAGCAGCAGGAAGAGGCGGCGGCGGCGGCGGCGGCGGCGGGGGCGGCGGCGGCGGCGGCGGCGGCCCCCTCCCCCGCCTCCCTCTTTTGCAGCGGCCTCGCCGAGGATGCCGCCGCGGCCGCGGCCATCGTTGCCGCTGCTGGAAGCGGCGGCCTGCTGATGGCGCACGGCCTCGGCGCGGGCCAAGGGCGCGGCTACGCGCTCGCCGCCGCCGCCGCCGCCGCCGCCCTGCCGCGCGCCTCGTCGGCGGCGGCGGGGGGCGACGCCGAGACAGAGGCCGCCGCCGCCTTGCCTCCCGCCGCCGCCGGCGCTGCCGCTTCCGCCGCCGCCGCGCCGTTCTCGCCGCCGCCGGGCCCCCTCCCGCTCCTCGCGGCCAGCGGGAGCGGCGGGCTGCTGGGAGGAGGCGCGCGCCGGCGCGTGCGCGACTGCTCGTCCGCGGGCGACGGCGACTGCGAGCGTCGCGGCGCAGGCGGGGGAGCAGGCGGAGCGCTGGCCTCGGATGCGGGCGGCGGCGACGGCGACGGCGACGGCGACCCCGCGGGGACCGACGCGCGCGCGCAGGAGGAGCGCCTGCTGCCGTGCCTCGGCGACCCGGAGGAGTCGCCGATGCTCTCAATGGGCGAGGGGGGCTGGGGCGGCATCAGCAGCGGCGGCGGCGGGGGCGCGGCGGGCGAGGGCGCGGCTAGCGCCGCGCCGCTCTTTCGCTTGGCCGCGCCGGCGCCGCTGTCGGCGCAGCAGCAGCAGCAATTACAGCGGCAACAGCAGCTACATCAGCAGCACCAACAGCATCAGCAGCAGCAGCAGCAGCAGAAGCAGCGGCACCGCCCGGCGCTGCTCGGCCCCTCGGCCGGTGCTCCGCAACAGAGGCCGCGGCTGCCGGTCCGCCGCCTGGCCGCGTGGCTCGGCATTGCGGGCGCCCTCGCGGTCGCCGCCGTCCTGGGCGGCACGGGCCTGCTGCTCCTGCGGGCGCCTGCGCCCGGGGGCGGAGGAGGCGCCGCCGCTCGCACGGCCGCCGCCGCCGCCGCCGCCGCCTCTGCCGCTGCCGGCGACGCGGCGGCGGCGGCGGCGACGACGCTGCGCCCCGTGCGCCCCCCGCTCTCGGTCTACTCCCCGCTCCTGGCGTTCGGCTCCGACGGCCCCCCGGACACCACGGAGCTCCTGCGCTTCGTCGGCCTGCAGGCGCCCGCGTGGCAAGAGGCAGACATGGGCGCCGCCGGCCTCGCGGCGGCGGCGGCGTCGGCGGCGGCGCGGCCGACGGCGGCCGACTGCGCGGCGGCAGCGGCCGAGGGCGACTGGGCGATGCCGGCGCTGGCGGCGCTGTGCGGGCTGGGGGGGCTCATGGTTTGATGGTCTCGCGGCCGCGCGGGTGTCTCGTTCGTTCACCGTGATCGATGATCTGACCCATTCTGAGTGGTGCCCCCATAAAAACAAGAGCCGGATCCAAGGCGGCGGCGCGTCGTCGACGGCAGAAAAGACCGAGGCCGCCCCTTCCTTCTTGTTTCCTTTTCGGTCGCCCTCTCTCTCTCTTATCTGTTTTGCGCAGCGCGCGCGCGCGGGCGACCACCAGTTGACACGCGCTCTTCCCCCCCTGAGAGGTATCGCGCGCCGCGAACACACAACCGAAACAAACAGTCTCGAAAAAGAAAATTTACAAAAGCGCGGGAACGCTAGGTAGGGCTCGGCCATTCGGCACGCGGCGACCCAGCGGTCAAGGACGCCATCAGCGTGGGCCGCGCGCCCCTTTGGCGGCGTTCCGCGGGCGCGCGCCGCGAGTCGAAGGGCTAAAATAGCAACAAGAGCGGAAGGTCTTGCGGCCTTCGGTTCCCCCCCTCTCTCTCTCTCTCTCTCGCGCGCGCGCAGAGAGGAACTCGAGCGGCGGGCAGGCCGGGGGACACAGGCCACCGACCCACCTGCGGCGACAGCGAGGACGTTGATTCCCGACGTCTTTGTGTGCGGGGATAGAGGATTGCGGGAAGCGAGGCGACGGGGCATCGCGCCGTCGCCTGTCGCCACACGCCGCCCCGCTTCCCGGCCGCTTCCTCCTCACGCTTTCGTTTTGTCGCCCCCCCCGCCCCCCCCTCCTTTCTCCCGGCCCAAGCCACACCGAAAACAGACAGAACAAGCCGGCAAAACACAATGGCGGACACGCAAGAGGCGCCGGCACAGACGAGCGCGGCGACGAATGAGGACGACAACGCGGCGGCCGCCGCCCCCGCCTGCCCGCCCGACGCGCCCGACGCGGTGCGCGCGGAGCACCCTCCGGGCGGCGGCGGCAGCGGCGCCAAGGCGGCGTCGCGCACGGCCTCCTTGCAGCAGCTGCAGCAGCAGCAGCAGCAGCAGTCGCAGCAACCCGGGCCGGAGGCGGCCCCGGGCCGCGCCGCCTCTGCCGCGCCCGCCGCGCCCGCTGCCGCCGCCGCCGCCGCCGCCGCCGCCGCGCTGCCGCCGGCCTCGTCCCCCCCGCCCGCCGCCGCCTCCGCGTCGTGGGTGGCGGGCCTGCGCCACCGCATCTCCGGCGGCGGCGGCGGCGGCGCGCCGACCGCCGGGCGCGGCCGCGACCAGGTCGAGGCCACGCAGCAGCAGCGGCGCCGCCCGCAGCAACCCCCCCAGCACCCCCGCCCCCAGCACCAGCACCAGCACCAGCACCAGCAGGCCCCGTCGCTGTATGGCGGCCTGGCGGCCTGGCTCGGCGGCTCTCTGCACGGCACGCCCTCGAGCTCGCGCCGGCAGAGCAGCAACAACGCCGAGGCGGCGCCCGGGGGGCAGGCGCGCGCGGCCGAGCAGCTGCTCATGGGCCTGCACCACCACCAGCAGCTGCTGCTGCGGCGCGCGTCGTCGTCGTCGCCGCCGCCGCCGCTGTCGCCGTCGCTGCAAGAGGGCGCGGCGGCGGCGGCCCCGTCCTCCCCGGCCGGCGCCGCTTCTGCTGCGGCTGCGCCTTGGTCCTCGTCCGCCCGCCCCGCGCGCGCCCCCCAGCTGCGGTCCCGCGCGCGCGCCGTCGCCGTCGCCGCGGCCGTGGCCGCCGCGCTCCTCGCCGGCGCGTGGCTCTCGTCCTCGGGCCTCGTCGTCGTCCTCGTCGCCGACGCGCCGCGCGCCCCGGCCGCCGCCGCCGCTGCCGCCGCCGCCGCCGCCGCCGCCGCCGCCGCCGCCGCCGCCGCCCGCGGCCCCTCGCCGCTCGAGCTGGCCGCCCTCGCCGCCGACACGCGCGCGGCCACCGACCACGAGCGCCTCCCCCGCGTGCGCCGCGACGCGGGCGGCGCCGACCCCGCGCGGGCGGGAGCGGCGGGCGCGGGCGCGGACGACTCGTATTCGCTAGACCCCCGCCTCGCCGCCTTGCTGCTCGACTGCGGTTCAGACCCGCCGGCGTGCGCGGCGGCGGGCGCGGCGCTCGCGTCGGGCGGGGATCGGCTCGCCATGGGCGCGCCCGTGGACGGCGCCGCGGCTGAGCACGGCTCGGAGGCGTCGCAGGCGGCGGCTCGTGCGGTGGCGCGGGCGCGGCGGGCGGCGTCCGCGGCGGCCGAGGCGGGCGGTGCGCGGCGGCGGGGGCCGCCGGGGCAGCGGCGCGAGGACGAGGGGGACGGCGCCGCCGCTGCGGCCGCCGCCGCCGCCGCCGCCGCCGAGGCGGCCTTGCTCGCGCGCGTGGCGCTCGACTGCCAGGCGCCCGCGGACGCCGCCGCCGCCGCGGCCTGCGCGGTCCTGCCCGCCCGGACCAACCTCTACCAGGCGGACGGGTGGGTCGCCCCTCCGCAGGCTGCTGCCGCGTCGGCGGCGGCGGCCGCGGCGGCGGAGGCGGCGGCCGCGTCCGCCGGCCCGTCCTCCTCCGCCGCCTCCTCCTCGCCGCCGCCCCTCCTTCTCACGATGACGGGCGCCACCGCCGCCGCCGACGCCGAGGCCGTGCGCGAGGCCGAGGCGTTCCTCGCCGACGCCGAGGCCGCCGCCGAGGCCGCGGCCTACAGCGACCTGCACCGCGTCGACTGCCTCGGTCGCCAGGCGGACCGGAACTCCCCCCTCTGCAAGGGCGGAAGGCAGGCGGCGGAGGCGGCCGAGGCGGCGGCGGAGGCGGCGGCGGAAGCGGCGGCGGCGGCGGCGGCAGCGGCGGGCAAGGGCGCGGCCGAGCGGCAGCGCGCCGCGTCGGCGGCGGCCGCGGCGGCCGTCGCGTCCGCGGCAGCCGCGGCGCGCGCGGTAGGCGCGCCCGTCTACGAGGGCGCGGACGCGTTCTATTCCTCTGCTCTGTGGGCGGCCCAAGGCAGGGAGGGCGAGGCGGCGGCGGACGAGGCCGGCGCCGGCGCGGGCTCTAGCTCCGCCGCCGGCTCGTGCGCCGCCGCCGACGACGCGCCGGCGAGCAGCAGCAGCGGCGCGCCCGCCGAGGACGCCGAGGAGGCCGAGGCGCTGCGCTGCGCGGCCGAGGCGCTCGCCATGGCCTACGAGGCCGGGTACGCGGCCGCCCAGCGCGCCGGCGCGCGCATGCCCGGCGCCTCGTTCGACGTGCGGGCTGTGGAGCGGGCGGCGGCCGGCGTCGGCGGCGGGGGCGACGGCGGCGGCGACGGCAGCGGCGACGGAGAGAGCGACGGCGACGGCGACGCCGCCGGCACCTTTGCGGCCATGGCCCTCGCCTCGGCCTACGAGACGGGCCTGTCCGCCTCCCAGCGCGCCCGCCCCCGCCCCGCCGGCGCCCTCCTGGGCTGGGACGCGCCCGCGCGGCCGTCCCCACCGGCCGCCGCCGCCGCCGCCGCCGCCTCTCGGGCCGCCGCCGCCGCCAAGGCCGCCGCCGCTGCCAAGGCCGCCGCCGCTGCCGGCGAGGCGCGCGCGGACCCCCACGCCGCGCGGATTTACTACAAGCAGCCGCTCAACGACCCGCGCGCGGCCGCGGGGGTGCGCGCGCGGCTGACGTTCAAGAACCCGGCGGCCAACGACGCGTCGGCGCGGCCGTCGTACTCAAAGGGGCCCGTGCCGCCGGCGGCGACGGGGGGCGGGGGAGGCCCCCTCCTCCTCCCGAGCCGGGGCCTGCTCCAGCGGCAGGGCGCCGAGGAGGCGGCGGCGGCGGAAGCGGCGGGCGCGGGCGGCGGCGGCGGTATCGGAGGGGGCTGGGGCCCGCCGCTCGCCGCGGGCTTGGTCGTGCTCGCGGCGGCGGTCGCCGCCGCCGCGGCCGCTGCTGTCGATGTCCCCGCGGCGGGGAGAACGGCGCGGGGCGCCCGCGCCCACCAGCAGCAGCAGCAGCAGCAGCAGCCGGCAGAGAGGCCGGGCGGCGGCGGCGGCGGCGGCGAGGGGGCGCCGCTGCTGATCCGAGAGGCGGCGGCGGCGGCGACGGCGGCAGAGGCGGCGGCGGCGGCGGCGGCAGACGCGGACGCGGACGCGGCCGCGGACGCGGACGCGGCCGACGCCGTGGCGCGGCCCGCGCCCTGCCCGTCTCCCCAGCGCGCCGCGGGGGGCGGCGGCGGCGACGGTGCGTCCCCCCCGGTCAAGCTGGCAAAAATGCGCGCGGCCAGCGGCGGCGGCGCTGGCGGCGGCGGCGGCGGCGAGAACGGGAGCGGGAGCGAGAGCGGGGTGGCGGCGGCTGCTGCAGCGGCGGCGGCTGCTGCGGCGGCCGAGGCGAGCGACGACGCGGCCGCGCTCGACTCGTCGCGCCTCGCCCTCAAGTCGCTCTGACGCTCCTCCGCCTGGCTCTGTGCATTCTTTTCTCTCTCAAACGCACGCGCCGCGCGGCGCGCCCTTTTTTGTCCACGTTTTTTTTTTTTCCTTTCGTCCGGCGCCCGCTCGCTCCCTTGCACAAAAAACGAACAGCGCGACCCGTCCGCTCCCGCCCCGCTCCTTCGGTCTTCCCCGGGAGGGGACTCTTCATCTCGGTGGTCGCATTCCTGCATTTCCCCCCCGCGTGCAAAAAAAGCAAACTGCAAAATTCGTCGTCGTCGTCGTCGTCGTCGTCGTCGTCGTCAAACAGCGTTTCCAGCCACGCAGCGCCGCGGCGGGTGTTTCCGGCCGACGGTCCCGCGCGCGCCCGCGGGGGGTGTTTTCTTCGAAGCGTGAGAATGCCAAACCAGGACGTCTGGCATGTAACACACAGGACCGCCGTGCGAGCGCGGCACAAACACACTAGGGGACGACAGCGGGCGCCATAACAAGGGCGGAGGCGCGCGCCCGTCCGCCCGCCGCCCCCTCGGGTCTAAACAGGAAGGAAAAAAACGCAACGCCGCGCCTCCCATAATTTTTTTTCCCCTCTCTAGAACGGCAGCGACACGCCGTTGGTGCCAAAGTTGGCGCCCATGGGGCTCGCCAGGTGGTCGGCCAGGTTGGCGAGCGGCGTCTTGCCGGTCGCCGCGTGCTGGGCGACAAAGCCGAGGAACGCCATCATTGCCTGTTTATTTCATTTTTTTTTGATTCGGGTTTTTGTGTCGTTTCGCGCGAGAGGAAAATAGACGGAAAGGGTGAGTGCTAGGCCGTCGCGACGGGAGATGGAGAAACGGGCGCTGGGGGGGGAGGGGGGCCGCAGCCTGCGCGGAGGATCAACGGCGGTGAGGGACAGACCCCCGACGCCCCCCGACGCCCCAACAAAACACGGCGGCCCCAACAACACAAAACAACAAGAACCAAGAGGAAAACTCACCAGCCGCCCGTTCTTGATCTCCTTGAGCTTGAGCTCCGACGCGTCCCCCTTTGCCATGCCCAGCGGGTCGAACGCGCCCCCCGGGTACACGCGCTTCTCCGGCTCGGCGCTGCCCCGCGACGACTCGGCGGCCGCCATGGCCACGAACTCAACCCCAAGCAGGGTGTTGAGGTCAAACGGCACGGCCACGCCAAACCAGGTCGGCCCCGCGGACGAGCCGTCGACGGCCCACAGGGGGGCGTCGTACCAGTTGCCGAAGCCCAGGAGCTCGACGGCCAGGCAGCCGGCGACGCCGAGCATGGCCCAGCGGCCGTGGACGACCTCGGCCTCGCGGAACCGGGCCATGGAGGAGGGCTCGCGAGAGAGGTTGAGAGGGTCAAAGCCGTAGTTGCCGGCGAGGTCGGCGCCGGCCAGGTGGGCGGGGGCGGGCTGCCCGGGCATCCAGTTGCCGGCGGCTTTCGTGGCGCGGCACGAGACGGACGGGGCGGCGCGGCGCGGGCCGGCGGCGGCCGACACGGCCGAGCGGCGGGCGGCGAGCATTTTTGCTTTTTTTGTTTTTGTTGTGCGAGAGAAAGAGAGAGAGAGGGGGGGCTTTTTGCAAGTGTCTGTGTTTCGTTTGGTGGGTCGGTGGCGTGGATGAGGCCAGGGGGACGCGGGTGTGAGCGACGGGAGGCAACCAAGGCGGGCGACAAGTGACCGAGAAGCAAGCCCCAGAGGGCAAGGCCGCGCGCGCTTCTTTGGGCGCCCGAGAGATCGACGCCCAGCGGGACGCCCCGCCGGCAGGCGCAGGCGCCGCGGGACGATGATGTTAGGCGCGTGCGATTTGGAGGGCGATTGGGCCCGGCGAGGCCGCGGGCGGGTCCTCCGGGCGCGCACCCGGCTTCCCCGGCAAGGCGTCGGGGCGACGCGGGCCCCTTGGCGCGCGCCATGAGCGGCGCAACGGAAGCGAGAAGAGAGGCAAGAGTGGTGTCCTCCTTCCTCTCTGCCTCGTCCCGCCCCCCGTCGGCCACGCCAAGCCGCTCGGGGCATCCGGTGTCCGAGGGCTCCACGATGCCGAGATGGTATCGCCCGAGCGGCGATCTCGCGCGCGCGGGGCGGGGGCCGTCGTCCCCTCGCATCCGCGGCAAGATCGAGAGCTGAAGAGAGGGTCGGTCGTCGCCTCGGGCAGGCAGGCAGGCGCGGGGGGCCAAGATGCGCGAGATCCGCCGCGTCGTACGCGTGCGGACTACCCACCTGGATGTTTGCTGGAGCGGGCGCGGTGTGGGAGGTGGGTCGCGGGCAGAGGGCAGCTGTTGAATTTGTTTTCGGCGACTCGGGCGCCTAACAATCGCCGCCGCCGCCGTCGGCCGGGCCCGCTCTTGCCTGTGCAACCGCTTGTGCGAGGGATTTCACTCGACGTGGTAATGCCAAGAGGTGTAACACACACGCGCGCGCGCGTCAGAATGGGAACGGCGCGACGAACGAAACAAAACACGCCCGAAAAATGGGGGAAGGAGGGAGGCAGGCGTCCCGAGAGCGAGAGGAAGGTTTTTTTTTCTAGGAAGAGGGCGGCGGCGGGGGGCACGGGCCGCCGGCAGCGCCGCCGCCGCCAAAAGCGCCGCCCCCCAAAGCGCCGCCGCCGCACGCCCACCACCACCACCACCACATCTGCGGCCCCATCGCCGACATCATCATCATCGTCGTCGTCATCATCATCATCGCCTGGGGGGGCATCAAGGGAGAGACGGCGGCGGCGGCGGCGGCGGCGCCCGGCCCCGCGAAGAGCGGAGGGAAAAAAGGCGGGAACGGCGGCGGCGGCGGCGGCGGCAGGGCGAGCCCGGCGGCGACGGCGGGCGGGAGCGATGCGAGCGGCGGCCACAGCGTCGGGCGGCCGACGGCGGCCGCGGGAGCGGAGTCGCCAGCAGGGGCCGGGCGCGAAGAAAAGCAGGGTCCGGGGGGACAGAGAGGGGCGGCGCGGGCCGCGGGGGGCGAGGCCAGGGGCGGCAGCGGAGAGGAGGGCGGCAGGCAGGACGGTGGGACGAAACGCGACGGGCCGGCCGCCGTCGCCGCCATCGCGGCGGCGGTCGTCGTCGCGGCGCTGCCGCTGCTGGTGCCCGGCAGGAGGAGGTGCCCGGGCAAAGGGGACGGCGCACCGTAGCGGTGGGGCGAGGCAGAGACGGCGGCGGCGGGCGCTACTCTTCCGAGGGGCGAGGAGGACAGGCGACGCCGCTTGCCGCCGCCGCTGCTGTCGTTGCCGTTGCCGCTGTCGCCGTCGTCGTCGGCGTCGGCCGAGGTGGGCAGCGCAAAGTCCACGAGCAGCACCGGCTCGGGGTCCGGGCTAAAGATGAAATCGAGCATGGTGGTTGGTGGCCGGTGAATGGTGTCGCGGGTTTATTGGTAGGGTTTTTTTCTGGTTTGAATCGTCTCTGTCTCTCTCTCTCTCGATACGTGGGCTTATGGGCGAAACAAAATGGTGGAGATGGCAGGCTGGTCTACCTAGTCGCTAAGGATTGAATCTGTCGTGCTTGGTAAGGAGCGAAACGGACCAGGAGAGAGGGCGCGGCGGCCTCTAGAGGGAGAAGGCTCATGCCATCCCCGCCGCCGCCGCCGCCACCACCGCCTCCTCGCTCAGGCCAAGGTAGGCCGCCAGCGACGGCGCCACCGTCACGTTGGCGGCCGGGGGGCCGGCGGCCGCGAATGCGCGCGCGGCCGCCAGGACGGGCGCGTCGTCCTCGGCGCCGCCGCTGTCCTCCTCCGCGGCGTCGCCCTTTCCGCCGCCGCCGCCGCCGCCGCCGCCGCCGCCGCTCTCCGCCGCCCCCTCCCCACCGCCTGCCTCCGGACCCACCACCAGCACCAGCCGCGGCATGAACCGCTGCAGCGCCTCGACCGTGGCCGGGTGCGCGTCCACGTGCACGCACGGCTCCAGCTGCCGCACGACGCTCGCCTTGCCGTCGAGCGTCGACACGAAGAGGAGCCGGTGCAGCGGGACGGGCGGGAGAAAGGCGCCGCCGTTGCCGCCGCCGCCGCCGCTCCCGGCCGCCCCCTTGCCCGCGCCGCTGCCTCCGCCGCCGCCGCCGCTTGCCCCCGCCGCCGCCGCTCCCCCCTCCCCCCCCGCCTTGCGCGCGCCGCCGCCGCCCCCCACCACCCCTGCCGCCTCCAGCGCCCCCGCCACCACCGCCTCGCCCACGTCGTCCGCCACGTGCGCGACCAGGAACACCCCCTCGCGCGCCACGCCGCACAGCGCGCGCACGAGCGCGGCGGCGCCCGGCCGCACCCGTGCCGAGCCCTGGCGCGACAGGCGCGCGGCCGAGCGCTCGCGCAGCAGGACGCCCGACACGGAGACGCAGACGCGGCGGACGCCCGGGAGGCGCGCGCGGACGGCGGGGGTCAGGGCGGAGGAGGAGGCCGCCGGCGGGTCGCTGCCGGCGGCGGCGGCGGCGCGCTTGCCGCGGGCGCCGGCGCCGCCGGACGGGGGCGGCGCCGCCGCCCCCGACGACGACGACGCGCCCGGGTCCCCGCGCCCCGCCGGCGCCGCTGCCGACGGCCGCCCGCCCGCCGCCGGCCGGCCGCCGCCGCCGCCGCCCGCCCCGCTGCCGCTCCCGCGCAGGTGGTGCACGGCCACCAGCAGCGCGGCGAGGCCCAGGACGCCGGTCGTCCAGGAGGAGGAGGAGGCGGAGGCTGAAGGGGCGCCTGCGCCCGCGCCCGCGCCCGCGCCGCCGCTGCCCCCCGCGGAAAACAGGCTCTGCAGGAGCGCGAGCACGCGCGCCCAGACCGCGTCGACGGCGCGACGCAGCTCCGCGAGCAGGGAATGCATCGGGGTAGCCCTGTTTGGCGCGTCTCCTTCTTGCCCTTTGCTGCCTGCTCTCGGCGGGTGGAGAGTGGCCGTGGGAGTGAGGAGGTGTCTCTCTCTTTCTGCCGTGAGAAGCGGGTTTCGCGGGCTGTCTGAGCGCGTGCGCGAGACAGAAGGTGTGTGCGTTTTAGTGAGAGCGTAAGAGATAGGGCACTGCGTGCGCATTCAGGATGATGATGATGAGCAAGCGCGCAATGGGGCGGTTTGTCGGCGTTTGTCGGCGTTATCGCCGCTGCGCAAGCAAGCCACAAAGACGGGCGCGCCGGGCGCCCTCAATCCATGCGCTCGCAATACTCGCAGTGTATGACACATTCGTGCCCACATCATCACCTAGAGGGCCTTGAGATCCACCCCGCGCGAACACAACGCCAACAACGAGCAAAACCAAAGTCCCCCATCATCCAAGCTTCAAGTCGCGCCACCCACCGCCCATTGGAGAGTCGTGACGAGCGGGCAGGGCGCGAGAGAAGAGGGAGAGGATCCGCACCGAGACAACCATGAGCGCCAAGGTCATCGAGCGCGTCTCGGCGCTCGACGCGGGCGCGTCCTACGAGGGGCTGCAGATGCTCAAAACGGCCTTCTACCGCTTCGGCGCGCGCAAGCAGCCGCGGGAGGCGCGCGCGGTGCTGCTCGAGGGCGCGCTGCTGATGCTGCGCCGCGGCGAGGTCACGTGCGCGACGGAGCTCGGGCGCATGCTGGTGGACGCGCTGTCGCGGCAGGAAGAGGGAGAGGCGATTGGCGGGAGCGGCGGCGGCGGCGGCGGCGGCGAGGGCGACGGCGACGGCGGCGCCGAGGGGCTGTGCAGCGTGCTCGCGGCCTTTGCCGCGCTGCCCGCGCCCGCCGGCCCGCGCGCGCCCGCGGCGGCGGTGGACGCGCAGGTGGATGAGGTCGGACGCTTCGCAATGGAGGCCGTGAGGTTGGCGCACAAGTGAGTTCGTTTCGGGGTGGGGGGGGGGGTGATTGGTTTTGTGTGTCGCCGTCGCGCCGCGCCCCGTCGGCGTCGCCGCTCCCTCTTTTCTCACACGCTCTCCCCCGCCCCCCTTTTCGACCGAAAACAACAACAACAGGCGCCGCGCCAGCGCCGCGACCGTCGCCCGCATGCACGACCTGTACGCCGAGTACGTGACGCGCGCGGCCGGCTGGCGGCGCCTCGGCACGGCCGCCGCGCACTACTGCCGCGGCGCCGACGCGGTGGCGTTTGCCGCGGCCGTCGCTTCCGCGGCGGCGGCGGCGGCGGCGGCGGCGGCAGCGAGCGGCGGCAGCGGCCGGCGGCAGGAGGAGGCCGAGGAGGAGGAGGGGTTGTTCGCGGCGCGCGCCGCCCTGCAGACCCTGGCGTGCGCGCGCGCCACCACGCGCGCCGACCGCGCCGCGCACGCGGCCGCGTTCCTCCAGGCCTACCCCATGGCGCGCAGGAAAGCAGCAGCGGCACAAGCGGCGGCGGCGGCGGGCGCGGCGGGAGGCGGCGCAGGGGCCGCCGCCGCCGACGCGCGCTCGGGCGCCCTCCCCGACGCGCCTGTCTGCCGCTTCGCCGGCATGTTTGTCGAGCTGCTCGCCAACCAGCCCGCCCACGAGGCCGGCGCCCCGGCCCCCGGCAAGCAGGCCGCGCGCCTGCTGCGCGACCGGTACGCGCCCTGCCTGGCGGCGCCCGACCCCTCTCTGGCCGCCTGCGCCCTGCGCGCGGAGAGGGTGTGGTGCCCGCCTCCGCCGGGCGCGGGCGGCGGGGCCGGGGGCGGCCTGCTGGGCGGGCTGCTGCAGGGCTTGCTCGGGGAGGACATGGGCGAGGAGGACGATTAGGGACGTTGTTGCAAGATGGACTATCTTGAAAGACTAGGCGCTGATGGAGCTTAGGGCTTAGGGCTAGAACAACTAAAACTGGAACGCTCGTTTTTAACGAAGGAAAAAACGCGCTCGCAACGCAAAACAAAAACAAACGTCCGACAAATCAAATGCACTTTTATGATGATGATAATCGGAGGCCAGTGTGTGGGCCGTGCGCGCTCACATAAGGCGCGAAACGGCCCTGGCCCAACTTCATGTGGAGAACGGGAGGAGGAGCCGGCAGCGGCCGTGCGAAAGGCAAGGGCTCGTGCGCTGCAAAAAATAAAATCGGGCGAGAAACGAATTCTTCTTCTTTTGTCGTGCTGTCGTCTCGGAACAGAGGCAGCGGTTGATCAGCGCCCGACACGGCCGCCGCCGGTCGCGCCGTCGTCCTCGGCGTGCCACTCGATGCCCGCGGACGCGCCGCTGCTGCCGCTGCTGGACGCGGCGGCGGCGGCGGCGGCGGCGCCCGGGGAGGCTCTGGAGGCGCCGCCGCCGCCGCCGCCGCCGCCGCCCGCCGCCGCGCGCCCCTCCGCCCCTCCGCCCGCCGGCGCCGCTGCTTGCGGCCGCGGGGGCCGCTGCTGCTGCTGCTGCTGCCCGTCGTCGTCGCCCGCCGCCGCCTCAACGATCTCGTCGTACGAGACGGCCCCCGACGACAAGCCGCGGGTCCGCGCCAGCGTCAGGTGCGCGCTTGTGCGCGCGCGCCGGTGAGCCATCGCCGCCGCCTCGGCCGGCGAGTCGCCGCCGCCGCCGCCGCCGCCGCCGGCCTGCTGCTCTTGCTGCTTCTGCACCTGCTGTGGCGGAACGGCGGCCGGCGGCGGAAGCGGCGGGGCCGGGGGCGCGACGACCGCGCACCTGCACGTCGGGCAGACGGGCCGGCGCGTCAGCCACTTTGCCGCGCACCCGAAGTGGAACGCGTGGCCGCACCCGGGCAGGGCGGTGAGCGTCTCGCCGCCGCGGAACGAAGAGAGGCAGATCGGGCAGCGCGCGCCGCCGTCGTGTTCGCCTTGGCCGCCGCCGCCTTGGCCGCCGCCGCCGGCCGCCGCCGCGCACCGCAGGCGCGGCAAGCGCCGCGCCTCGGCCTCCGTGAGCCCCGGCTCCAGCTTGTTGCCCCCGCCCAGGAGGGCGTGCAGCTGGTCGGGAGACATCGACGCGACCGCCTGTTCGAGGCGCTGGTGGATGAGGACGAGCTGCCAGGGCATGGCGGGCGGACGGGGGGGGGAGGAGAGGGGGTGGCGGCGGCGGGGGGAGCGCGCGCCGCCGCCGCCGTCGCTGCTCTCGTCCTCGCTGTCGTCTTCGGAGCTGGGGGCCGGCGGCGGCGAGGGCGGCGCGGAGCGGCCGTCGTCGCTGTCGTCGTCGTCGCTGTCGTCGTCGTGGTCGTGGTCGTCGTCGGTGGTGGTCTGATGATGCTGCTGCGGCCCCTGGTCGCGCTCGCGGTGCTGCGGCTGCTGCTGCTGCTGGGGGTACCACCGCCGCCGCCGCAGGGTCGGGTGCTGCTGCGGCTGCTGCTGCTGCTGCTGCTGCTGCTGTTGCTGAAGCTGTTGCTGCAGCAGCAGCTGCTGCTGCAGCTGCATTTGCGACTGCGGCTGCGCGTCGCCGCCCTCCCCATGCCGCTCCTCCGTCGTTTCCTCCCGCTCGCGCTGTCGCCGCCGCTGCGCCTGCCGCTGCCGCGCGCGCTCCCGCCGGTGCCACTCGCCCACCGCCCGCTCGTGCGCGCGCCGCCGCCCCTCCGCCGCCGAGCGCCGCGCGCGCGCATCGTGCGCGCGCTGCAGCTGCGACAGCCGGGCAGACAGGCGGCGGAGGGCGCGCGCGTTGGCCGCGCCGGGCGCGAGCAGGGTGTGCGGCCGCTCGAGCGCCGCGTCGAGCAGGCGCTGCAGCTCGCAGCGCACGTCGGCGGGCAGGGGCCCGCCGCGGTCGGCACCGAGGAAGGCCGCGCCGTCGAAGCCGCCGAGGAAGCCGCCGGCGACGAGGCCGGCCGCGCCGCCGCCGCCGCCGCCGCCCCGGCCGCCGCCGCCGCCGCCCGCCGAGGCCGCCGACAGGAGAGCGCGCCAGGGCAGGCCGGGCAGCCAGAGCACGGCGGCCAGCGCGAGGCGCGCGACGCGGGCGGCCAGGACGGCGGCGTGGCGAAGCGACGCGACGAACGACGCCAGGGCGAGAGAGGTGACGACTTTTGTTTGTTTTTGGGGGGGGTTTGGGGCGGTGAGCGGGCGTCGCGTTCGGGGGTGAGAAGGAGAGAGTGTGTCTGGCGGGGCGAGACCGGGGGACCAGCGCGCGATGCGCGGGCGGGGTGAAGCGGCGGTGAAGCGGGGGGCGGCGGCGGTGAGCGGGCGGGCGTCGCGCTCGGGGGGTGAGAGTGGGAGGCGGCGAGACCGGGGGACGAGCGCGCGATGCGCGGGCGGGTGAAAGGGGCGCCGAAGATGCATTCCCTTGGCAAGAATGGACCGCGGCCAATGGAGATGTGTGGGCGCGCGTCGGCGAGAGACGCTCGTCCGGGAGGCCGAGACTGCGAAGCAGCGGCCTTCCTCCCGCGACCGACAACAGAGACTCCAACCGCCACTCACCGCGCAGCAGCGCCATCACCGAGTGGGGCGGCACGATGCCGTGCATGGATAAGGGGTAATGCGGGCGCTCGAGCAGCGCCTGGGTGGTGTTGCGCGCGCCAAAGCGTTTCGTCACTTGAGTGTGTGTGAGAAAACGCAATCGCCCCGCTGTCGCCCGCAGTCGAAAGGGCCCGGGCGGGCAAGCACGCGTTATTTGACGGATTGATGACGGGGAAAAGCCTGGGGGGGGGAGAAACGGTTGCGGAATTCGGGCGGGGTTTTGTGCGCGTCGCTCGAAGGCACTGGGAACGCGCGGCGCGTGGGGCGACGGCGCAACAGACGGAGGGAGGGAGAGGGAGGGCTCGTTCGCTGCTGCTCTGCTGCCTGCTGTTTCACGGGACGTCTAAGGAGACAAATGCTGCTCTAAAAATCCCCCCCCCCGAATCGTCACTTGACCGCCGCAGACACCACCGCAGAAACCGCCGCGCCCGCCGCCGCGCCCGCCGCCGCGCCCGCCGCCGCGCCCGCCCGCTCGCCGGCCCCCTTTGCCGCCGGCGCCTCCGCCTTCGGCCCCGCCTCCCCTCCGGCCTCTGCCTCCTCTTCCTCCTTCGCGTCCTTGGCCCGCTCCTCGTGCAAGGCCGCCAGCCAGTCGGCCACCAAGCCGTCCGTCCATGGCCGCCCCCGCACCCCCTCTTCCGCCGTCACCCACCCCAGGTGCCCGCCCGTGCGCGTCACCACAAGCGAGCAGAGGGGGTTTGCGGCCAGCGCGAGGCGGGGGATTGCGTGCGCGGGGGCGATGGGGTCGTCGGCGGCCTGCACGCACAGCAGCGGCACCGCGATGGAAGGAACAGAGAGCGCCGAGGACGACAGGCGGTAGTAGTCGGCGACGGAGGGCCAGCCAAAGGTGGGGGCGGTGACGCAGGCGTCGAAGTCGGCGATGGTGCGGACGCGCGGGACGAGGTCGGGGCGCACGGCGGCGGGGTAGGCGCGTTTGGCGGCGGCGGCGGCGGCGGCGGGCTGCGGAGGGGCGGCGCCGTTCCCGTTCCCATCGCCGGCGCTGCCGTTCCCGCCGCCGCCGCCGCTCCCCTCCTCCGCCCACAGGTGCGCGTGCCGCCCGAAGATCCTCTTGAGGGAGGCGGCGAGGTTGGCGTCGTACAGCCGGCCGAAGAAGCCGCGCTTGAGGTGCGCGTTCGACAGCGTCAGGTCGAACGGGTTGCACAGGGAGACGGCCGCCTCGACGCCGCCGGCGCTCACGCCGCCGGCGCTCTTGCCGCCGCCGCCGCCGACGCCCCTCCTGCCGCCGCCGCCGCTCGTGCCGTTGCCGCCGCTCTTTTCGCCGCCGCCACCGCCGCCGCCGCCCTCGCCTCCGCCGCCGCCGCCGCCCTCGCCCGCGCCGCCCCCCTCCCCTCCCCCCCCCTTCTTCGCCTCCGCCTCCGCCTCCTCCGCCAGGTACCGCAGCAGGATGTTGCCCCCGAGGCTCCACCCGACCGCGTAGAGCGCCCCCGCCCGCGGCCACGCCGCCCGCGCGTGCGCGACCACCTCGCGCGCGTCCTGGGTGAAGGAGGCCGAGTAAAACCGGGGCGTGGTCACGGGCGACCCCGCCGTGCCGCGGCTGTTGAACACCACGGCGCGCATGCCGCGCGCGCGGGCCGAGGCCACGGCGTGGCGGACGTAGCTGTCGCCGCTGCCGCCGGTCAGGCCGGGGAAGAGGACGACGAGGGGCGCGGTCGGCGGCAGCGGGCCGTGCTGCGGCTCGTTGAGCGAGCGCCGGAGGGCGGAGGCGTGCTCGGCCTCGGCGACGGCGTCGTGGCCGTAGGCGACGGGCTCCGCGCGCTCGGGCGCGGAGGGGGGGGCTGAGGGAGGAGGGGGTCGGCCGTCTTTCTGGCCGCCGCCGCCGCCGCCGTTGGCGCCGGCGCCCCCCGCTCCCGCCGCCCCGCCTGCCTGCGCCGCCGCCCCCAGCGCCGCCGCCGCCGGCCCAGCCCCGCGCTCCTCCGGCGCGTCCCAGTGCTCCCAGTCCAGCGCGACCGCCCCGCCGTCCGACATGCGCAGCACCTCGCGCCGGTAGTCGATGCTCGGCGCCGCGCGCAGCTTGGCCGCCAGGATGGTCTCGGCGTGCGGATTCGTGAAGAAGGGTGCCGGCGCATAGGGGCGCGACAGCGCGGCGCACCGGGCGAGCGCGCGCGCGGCGGGCGACGCCGCGTCCGCGGGCGGCACGATCTCGACGGGCCCGGTCTTGGCGCGGGCGTCGAGCCAGGCCCAGGCGTAGGCGGCGGCGAGGGCTCCGGCGATCGCGAGGGCGGCGGCCATCGCGAGGGGCGGGGAAGGCGGGGGCGAGGCCGCGAACGCGGCGGCGGCCAGGGATGCGAGCGGCGCGGCGGCTAGGGCGGCGCGCGGCGCGCGCGCGAGCGGGCGGCGCGGGCGGGTCGCCGGCGATGCTGCTGCCGCTGCTGCTGCCGCTCCTGCTGCGGCTGCTCGTGCTGGGGCCCTGACGACGACGGCACTGCCAATGCCACCGACACTACCATCGGCGCTGCCGCGGCGCCGGTGCTGGAGGCCTTGGGGAGACGACGCGGGTGAGGCAAGGATCATCGTTCGAACAAACGCCTGGTGATCACGGACGCACTCACGCGCGCGCGCGCCCTGTCCGAATGCAGACTAGGACAGCTAGAACACTGGGTCCGATGGAGGCGGTGCGTTGATCGGGGGGTCGCGCGCGCAGAGGAGACGGCGCGACTGGACGCGACTGGTCGAATGAAGGGGGTGGGTGAGAACAGACGCTTGCGGTGTTGCAGGAAGGATCGATGGGTCGATCCTTGGATCGCGCGTGTTTGTTTTGACGACGGTGAAGAGCTCTACTAGGCCACGAGCGTGCACGCGAAGAGGCCTTCTTTTCAGGAGCGCGGCGGCGTCGGCGTCGGCGTCGGCGTCGGCGTCGGCGTCGGCGTCGACCCGGCGGCCCAGCCCCCCGCGCTCTCGCGCACCGTGGCCTGCGCCCAACCCGAGGCGTACCCGAGCAGGGCGCCGACGAGCGCGCCGCTCGCAGTCGCGCGCGCGGGGGACGGGCTGGGCACTGTGTTGTTTTGTGAGTGTGGGGGTTCGTTTTCTGAGACGCGCAAAAAAGAGGCGGGGGCGGGGCGCGGGGCGCGGGGCGGGGCGCATTTGGCGGCGGCGCGACGGTCTTGTCTGGCCCCCCTCCTCCCACAAAAAACACACCAACTCACGTATCCTGCCGAGCATGGCGCCGGAGAGCATGCCCGCGACCCCCGAGGAGACGCCGTCCGTCTCGCCGATCACCCGCGGCAGCATGGCCGCCGGCGCTGCCCGGCCGCCGCCGCCGCCGCCGCCGCCGCCTTGCGTCTTTTCTGCCGCCGCCGCCGCCGCCGCCGCCGCCGCCGCCGCCGCCGCCCCTCCCCCGCTCCCCCCCGACGCCCTCGCCACGCGCGCGCCCGCCTCGGCCCCGAAGTATAGCGCCGCCACTCCGCCGGCCGCCACCGCCTGCCGCCCGACCGCCCGAACCCCCTCGCGGAACCGCACGTTGCGCCGCCATTGCTCGACGACCCGCGGCGGCAGCGCGGCGGCGCGCGGCGGCTCAAAAGCCTCCTTGCGCGCGGCCGCGCCGGAGAGCTGGTGCCACGCGCTGGCGGCCATGCCGGCGCCGGCGGCGAGGCAGGTGCGGCGGTACCACTCGACGAGCTCGGCCTGCCACCAGAGCAGGGGGGCGTCCTCCTCTGCCGCGGCGGACCCCGCCTTGCCGTTGTCGGCGCCGGGCTGCCGTTGTCGGTCGGCGTCAGCGGTGTCGCGCGGCGGCGCCAGGGCGTCTTCGGCCGCCGGCGGGGGCCATCGTCGTCCCTCCGCCGCTGTTGATGCCGCCGCCGCTGCCGCCTCTTCTGCCGCGCGCTGTTGTTTCGTTTGTGTCGCCGGAGGAGGAGGAGGAATGAGGTGAGTAAGCAAGCGAGCGAGCGAGCGACGCACCAAGACGCGACGAGCGCGCGACGAGCGCCGGCGGCGTGTTTTCGGCGCGGCGATGTTTTTGTTCCTCGTGGTCTCGTCCTCCGACCGCATCTCGCGCGGTCGTATATGGCGCGGGGTCGCCGCCGCCGACCCTCCCCTCACCTGCTCCGCCCTCAGGCGCCGCAGCTTGAGCCACGGCCTGAGCTCCTCCTCCTCCTTTTGCCTGCTCTCGGCGTCGTCTGAGACCATCGTGAGGGGTCTGTGCCGATGCCTGCCCGATCGATCGAGCGACGGTTGGGTGTGAGCAGTAGCAGTATGAGGTCGGCGGCGAGGAGACATGTGTGTGCAGCGATGTGACACGAGCGGGGGAGCGGTTTGCATTTCGCGCGGCGCCGCCGTCGCACGAAGCCGCGCTGCAAACAGCAGGAACCGATTCATTGCCACGCGTCTCGCCTTCAAACACGCATCGGAGACTGAATCATACGCACGACTTGATCGACTTGTCTGCACGCGCGCGCCCTCACAACAACACCAATCCCCGCGTTTCGCTTTCTCCCGACACCCGACGCCGAAATCCACCTTGAAACGCGGCCATCTCCCCTCACGCCCTTCTGCCGAGCAATCCAACCTCTACCGGCCGATGCGTGACGGTCGTGCGGGCGGTGGCCCGCGCGACGGCAGCTGCAGCAGCGCGGCGCCGCGGTGAAAGGGGAGGGTGGGTGCCGTCCATCATGCTGCCGTCCTCCTCCGCGGGAGCGGCCGCCCGTCTGGGGGCGCGCCCGGCCAGTGCGGCCGCGGCGCTGCAGCGGCCCCTTCCGCGGCCGGCGCCACCACCGCCACCCAAGCCCGCGGAGGAGCAGGCAAAGCAGGAGCGGGAGCGAAAGCCGCCGCCGCCGCCGCCGCGCCGGCCCCCGCCGCCGCCGCCCGCGCTCGCGCCCGCGCCCGCGCCCGGCGCGCACTTCCTCGCGCCCCCGGCCCCCGCCCCTCCCCTGCCCGCCGGCGCCCTGCCGCTCGCGCCCGACGACGTCGCCGACCGCTTCGACCAGATCCGGCAGCTGTATACCCGCCCGCCGAAGAGGAGGAAGAAGGCAAAGAGGAGAGGAAATGATGGCGGCGGTGGCGGCGGCGGCAGGGGCGGGGACGAGGGCGACGAGGGCGACGGGGGCGACGACGGCAGCCCGCCTCAACCGCCGCCGCCGTTCGACGAGGCGGCGTGGCGCCTGCTGGTCGCGCAGGCGCTCGCCGCCGTTCCCGGCCTCCGGCCCGCCAGGTGGTCCATGATCCTGTACAGCTGCGCCAAGCTCGGGCGGCGCGAGCCCGCGCTCGCGGCCGCCGCCGTCCGGGCGCTGGCGCCCGCCGCCGACGGCGGGCGGCCGGCCGCGGCAGCGGCGCCGGCGCCGGAGTCCGCCGGCGCCCATGCGGCGGCCGCCCTGGATGGACGGCGAGAGCAGCACCGGCAGAAGGAAGGCGATGGAGGAGCAGCAGCGGCCGCATCGGCGGCAGGCGCGCCGCCCCCAGCGCCGCCGCCCCTAGCGCCGCCGCCGCTCCCAGCGCCGCCGCCGCCCCTGGCCTCCCTGTACGGCCCCGCCCTCTCCAACCTCCTCTGGTCCCTCGCCGCCCTTGGGGAGCGGCCTCCCGACGCGTGGCTCGCCCACTTTTGCGCCGCGACCGCGCCCGTCGTGCTCGGGCCGCGGCGGCCGCAAGCACCGGCGGCGGCGGCGGCGGCGGCGGTGGCGGCGGCGGCGGCGGCAAGAGAGGCGGCGCCCGCCGCCGCCGCCGCCGCCGCCGCCCCCGCCCCCGCCCCCGCCCGGCCGCCCGCCCCTGCTCCCGGGCTCCCCCCGCTCAACCGCCACCAGCACGCCACGATGCTTTGGGCGCTGGGCGCGATGCAGTACCGCGCGCCCGCGCCCTACGTGGCGGCGCTGCTGTCCGGCATGCGGAGGGGCGGCGGCGGGCGGCACTGGGAGCGCGCGCCGCGGCAGGGCGAGGAGGAGCAGGAGGAGCAGGAGGAGGAGGAGGAGGAGGAGGAGGAGGAGGAGGGCGCCGACGGCCCGGGAAAAAGCGGCGTCGCCGGCGGCGGCGCCGAAACGGCACCGGTACCCCCTTCCGCCTCGTCTGTCGGCTCGCTGCGCGGCCTGCTGCCCTCCGAGCTCGCAAACGCGTGCTGGGCGTCGATGCAGCGCCTGGGGTACCTTCCGTCCGGGCGGTGGCGCGCGGCGCTGCTGACCGCGACGTACCGGCAGCTGCTGCTGCCGCCGCCCGAGCTGTTGGCGCGGCGGACGCGGGCGGGGGAGGCGGCGCCCGCGTGCAAAGCCGCCGCCGACGCCGCCGCCGCCGACGCCGCCGCCGCCGACGACAACTCTGCCCCCGGCGGCCGCAGCGCCCCGCGCCCGCCCCGCCCCCCGCGGGCGCCCGGGCCCCGCCTCACCGACCACCAGCTCGCCACCCTCGCGTGGTCGTGGGCCAGCGTGCGCGTCGCGCCCGGCGCCCGGTGGATGGCCCGCCTAGCCCAGTCGCTTTCGCCCGGCCAGCGGCGGCCGGCGGCGGCCGGCGGCGACGGCGGCCGCGCCCGTCCGCCCGGCGTCCCGGCGCCGCAGCAATATTCCCGGCGGCGCCCCGGGCGCGCGGCGACCATGCCGTGCCGCCAGCTGTCGGTGCTGCTCTGCGCCCTGGCCAAGCTGGGGGCCACCTTGCCGCCCGCCGCCCTGGCGGCCGTGTCGTGGCGGGTGGCCGAGCTCTGCTCCCCAGTGGCCGCCGCCGCCGCCGCCCCTGGCGCCGGGGGAGGCCGGGGCGGCGGCGGCGGCGGCGGCGGCGGCGGCAACGACCGTCGAGGCGGCGGCGGCAGCGGCATCTCGCTGGGCGCGGCCGCTCCGCCTCCCCTCGCCCTCCCGCCCCCCCTGTCCAACCTCGTCGATCCCCCGCCCCCGCCCCCGCCCCTCGCCGACATCGCCGCCCTGTGCTGGGCGCTCCCGCGCCTGGCGCGTCCCCACAGCCGCGGCTGGGGGCGCTCGCCCGCGGGCGGCGCGGCGCTGCGGGCGCTGGCCGCGGCCGCCCTGCCGCGGCTGCCCGAGGCGCGGTCCGTGCGGCCGCTGGCGCAGCTGCTGGTGGGCCTGGCGGCGGGCGGGCACCACCCGGGCGTGCTGTGGCTCAAGACGCACGAGAACGCGTGCGCTGCGCTGGCGCGGGGCGGGGGCGGGGTTGGCGGCGGGGTTGGCGGCGGCGGCGGCGGCATGGACGAGGAGAACCGGGACCGCATGCGGCGCGCCCTCCGCTCGCTGGTGATGAACATGTGATGGAATTGATCGCGTCGTATGTATTGGAAACCGAGCGTTTTGGTTTGGCGCCTCCTCCCCCCGCCTCTCCTCCTCGTTCCTGCGTCGCGTCCACCCAAGGCCGAGCGGCGGCGCGCGCCGCGCTGCCGACAAGTGCAGCGTTTCTCTGCCCCCCGCCAGCGGACGGGACGTACTGCAACACACACACACACAAACACACACGCAACGCCTCTCTCCCTTGACCCGTCGAGCCCCTTTGCGCCAAGGATCCCCTCCGAAACCAAAGAAGAACTCGGGTTTTGCCCCCACCGACCCTCGGCAAAAACTCGACGCGCGCTCGCACGAATACAAGAGAGCGAGCGCGCGCGCGCAAGCCGCCATCGAGAGCCCCTGGCTGTGCCTCCGACACCCGCGACATCGAACGACATGGCACCGCCGCCGCCGCCGGCCGCCCCGGCCCCGGCCGCGCCCCGGCCCGCGCTGACGCTCACGGTGGAAATGCGCAAAGCCACGCGCCGCGCGCACTCGGCGGCCAACGCGATCGTCTTGGCAAAGCTGGCGGTCGCCCTGGGCGACCGCGCGACCTACGCCCGCGCGCTGGCCTCCTTCCACCCGGTCTACGTCGCGCTCGAAACGCTGCTCCAAACGCACCGCCAACACGAGGTGCTGGGGCCCGTGGCCGAGGCGGCGCTGCCTTTAGCGCGCGCCGGCGCGATGGAGGACGATTTATGCTTCTTAACCGGCGGTGCGGGGCCGGCGGCGGGGGCGACGGCAGGGGCGAGCGTCGGGGGAGCGGGGCGCGGCGGGAAGGGGCGGGCGGCGGCGGCGGGATCGGCGGCGGGCTGGCGCTGGGCGGCGGCGTCGTCCGAATCCGCGCAGGCCTACGCGGCGCACCTGCAGGCGCTGGCGGACGAGGACCCGGCGCTCCTGATCCCGTACGCCTTCTCGCTCTACGTGCCCGTGGCGCTCGGATTCCTGGGCAAGAGGGTGGCGAAGGGCCTGGGCGTCGCGCCGCCCACGCCGGCAGCGGGCGACGGCGCGGGCGCCGCCGCCGCCGCTTCTGCCGCCGCTTCTGCTGCCGCCGCCGCCGCTGCCGCTGCGGCCTCGAAAAAGACAGACGGCGACGGCGACGGCGACGGCGCCGCCGCCCCCCGCCTCGCGTCGGCCGGCGTGCGCTTCTTCGACCTCCCCGCCACCGCCGGCGTCGAGGGAAGCGCCGCCCTCGCCCGCCTGCGCGCCGCCGCCGACGCCGCCGGCGGAAGACTCGACCCGCGCCGCCGCGAAAGGGTGGTCGCTCAGTCGCTCGAGATGTTCCGTCGCAACGGCGCGGTGGTCAGGGAGTTCCCGCTGGGGGCGCGGGACGTGTGGCGGGCGGCGACGCGGGCGCGGCTGGTCTTGGTGCTGGCGGCGGCGGCGGTGTTGTTGGTGTTGTTGGCGGCGGCGGCGAGGGCGTTTGGGGGGCGGCGGTGAGAAGAGAGGGCCGGCGGCGGCAGAGGCTTGGACGTGGCGCAGCCAGGCCACGGCCGCGGCCCACGTGGTCGCGACGTTGCCGACGGCGGCGCGCAGGAGCAGGACCAGCCAGGGCAGCTGCCGCGAGGGGTCGCCGTCGTTGCTTTGGGGGCAGTGTCAAGGTCAGCGGCTCGGCGGCGGCGGCGGCCGCCGGCGACGAGGAGGGCACAAAAGCGCTGCTGCGATGTAACCCCTCTGGTGTCCCACACACATCACACACAAAGCATATCGCCCGTCACACACGACACCCCCACCTCTCGCCCACCGCACCCGACGACGAGAAGAACAAGGGCGCCTCCGGACGCTCGCTCTCCGTCGCTCCCAACCTGACACCACAAAAAAAAACGTTCATCACACGCGCGCGCATGCCTTTCGCCCTCCTCCAGCCAGCGACTCGCAGCAGGATAGCCACCGCTCAACGCGCCCGCGCGCGTTGTCGATCTCCGTCCATGCAACGAGCAGCGTGAGCCCTCGCCGCCCGTCCTTTTTTCCCTCTCCCCCCCTCTCTCCTTTTCCGCCCCCCTTCTTCCTTCGCCCCTTCTTCCGCTCGCCTGAAGACCACCATGCAGAACATCGGAGCCGACAACGCGGGCGACGCCTTCTACCGCTACAAGATGCCCCGCCTGGTCGGCAAGATCGAGGGGCGCGGCAACGGCATCAAGACCAACGTCGTCAACAACGTCGACGTCGCCAAGGCGCTCGAGCGGCCGCCCGAGTGTGAGTTTTCCGTTCTTCCGTCGGCGTGCCCTTGGCGGCGGCGTTTCGTTTTCATCGCGCGCAGTTCCGCGGGGACGCGGCGGGGCCCACGGTCTCTGTGCGCCTCGCGCCTTGCCACCCCCGCGCTCTCTCATTGTGGTCTCCTCGCGAATCCGGATGGGCGCGCTCGATCCCTCCTCGCCTTTGCTCATCAACCCTCTCCCCCCCAAACAAAAAAAACCGCCGCGACAAACCCGAAAAACGCCCCCCACCCCCGCTCGCAAAAACTTGACAAAAACAAAACAAAAACACAGACATCCTCAAGTTCTACGGCTGCGAGCTCGGCGCCCAGACCAACTTCGACAAGGCCACCGGCACCTCGATCGTCAACGGCGCCCACGACACCAAGCGCCTGTCCGAGCTGCTCGAGGCGTTCATCAAAAAGTACGTCCAGTGCTACTCGTGCGGAAACCCCGAGACAACAGTTAAAGTTAAGGCAAAGGACGAGGCCATCTTTCTCAAGTGCAAGGCGTGCGGCGCCGTGTCGAGCGTGGACATGCGGCACAAGCTCAACACCTTCATCCTGAAGAACCCGCCGGACAACAAGGAGAGCAAGGAGGAGCGGCGGCTGCGCAAGGCCGAGGAGGAGCGCATGCGCGACGCGCGCGAGGGCGAGCGGCGCGAGCAGCGGCAGAAGAAGAAGGGCGCGTCGTCGTCGGGCGCGGGCGCGGGCGGCGGCGAGGGAGACGACGACGATGACGAGGACGCGGGCGACGGCAGCGGGGGGGACAAGAAGGGCGGCAGCAAGAAGAGCAGCAAGAAGAAGGACCGCAAGCTCAAGAAGAGCGAGAGCGGCAAGACGGCGGCGACGACGCAGGAGACCGACGGCGGCGGCGGCGACGGCGGCGACGGCGACGGCGACGGCAACGGCGGCGACAGCAAAAAGCCCGCCGGCGAGGGCAAGAAGAAGGAGGGGGGCAAGGGCGACGCGGCCGAGGAGCAGCAGGACGACGGCGACGGCGACGGCGACGACGAGGAGAGCGAAGAGGTGGTCTGGATGACCGACACGTCGGCCGCCGCCGCCGCCGCCCGCGCCGCCGAGCAGCTGACCGCCGCCACCGCCGCGCTCGTGATGCAGGGGAACCTCGAGGTGGAGGCGGCCGAGGAAGCCAAGAGGCTTGTCAAGGTGGGCAAGCGCGAGGCCTCCGCGGCCCTGGCGCGCGCCGAGGCCGGCGAGAAGCTCGACCCGGTGGCGGCGGCCGCCGCGCTGCGCGCGGCGATGAGCGGCGCGGGCGGCGGCGGCGCAGCGCCGTCGGCGACGGCGCTGCCGCCCAGCACCAAAGAGGCGATGGCAGCGGGGGCCAAGCTGCTGGCCGGCGCGCTGTCGGTGGAGGGCGGGGCGGCGGGCAAGGCGCGCGCGCTGTACGAGGCGCTCTTCCTGGACGTCGGCGCAGTGACGGCGGGTGAGGAGGAGGGCACCAACGGCAACGGCGCCGCCGCTTCTTCGTCCGCCGCCGCCGCCGCCCTTCCCGCCGCTCCCGCTGCTCCCGCCGCCGCCGGCCGCCTCGCCGCCGACGTCGCGCGGTTCGCCCCGCTGCTGCGCATCGCCACGCGCACGCTCGGCGGTCCCGCGGGCGCCCTGGCCCAGCTCGTGGCCCTCGAGCACCTGCTCGCCGTCTCGGCGCCCGGCCGCCTGCGCGAGGCCGCGCCCGCCCTAAAGGCGCTGCACGACGAGGGGGTCGTCGCCGACGAGGCGTTGGCGCTGGCGTGGGCGGCGCGCGCCGACGCCGGCGCCGCGCTCGGCGTTCCCGCCGAGGGCGGCGCGGCGGTGCGGGCGGCAGTGGCGCCCGTGGTGCAGTGGCTGCGGGAGGCGGAGGAGGAGGGGGGCGGGTCGAGCGACGAGGACGAGGACGACGGGGACGAGGACGACGAGAGCGAGGAGGAGGAGTCGGACGCGTGAACGCGACACACGTTGTGTTTTACATCCCCCCGCCGCGTGTTCGGTTTCGGGGTTTCGGTTTTCGGGCGCGTTTGACGCGAGGCGGCGCCGCTCCGGCGACCTGGACCGTCAAGCTCCGCACGCCGCCCGAACGAGCTCCTTTTTTTGCGCCGTCACGCCACGACAAAACTCACGCGCAACCAGTTGTACGCACACTATCTTAGAGATCGCTTTTAGACACACAAACCACCCACGTTTTTGTTTTGCCGCAACCCGCCCCTCCGTCTGTCTCTTTTTCCCGTCTTTGATTCACCGCCGGGGCGGATGCCGCCCGCGCCGAAGCGTCATCTTTGTTGGGCTTCTCTTTCACGCCCTTTGCGCGCCGCCGCACACACATCACAATCCCACGCCACGCAATCCGCGACTGGACCACTCGTTGCATTGCCCCGCGTCCTCTTCACCCGGGACCGGGACGCATCGGCGCGCGGAGAGCAAAACGGATTTGCCGTTGTGTCGCGAGAGGGCTCTTCCCCCTCACGCGACGCGCTCCGTTCCAATTATTCGCCTTGTCCTTAGCGTAGAGCCTGCACAGCAGCAAGAGACGGCCGGCCGCAAAAGGGCGCTCTACGACCCCGTCGTCGGCAAACAACGTCGCTGTTTTGACCCCCTTTTTTGGGGGAGGGCCCTTTTTTGGGGGAGGGGCTCGACAATGCGGCCGCGCCGCTGCTGCTGCTGCTGACGCGGAAGCGCGCGCGCGCGCTGGGAATGGTGACGACGACGTCGACCGCACGACCACGACCTATCCGGGGCGGCACGGCGTACGAGCGGAGCTCCACAAACAAAGCGATGGTCAGCGAGGACAGGCGGTTGGCGGGGGAGCGGCCTCGGCAGCGGCGGCGGCGACAACAGGGACCGCCGCCGCCGCGGTCGGGCCTCCCTGGCGCCGCCGCCCTCCTCCTGACGCTGCTGCTGCTGGCCCTCTGCTGCGCGGCGGCGCGCGGGCAGGGGGAGGCGGCGGCCGCCGACACGCCCGCCGCTCAGGACCCGGCCGCCGCCGCCGCCGAGGCCGAGAACCGCGAGGCCGTCACCGCGGGCCTTGGCGAGGCGCCGCCGCCGCGGCACGGCGGCGGCGCGGCGGCGGCGACGGGCGGCGGCGGCACCGCGCCCGGCGGCGGCAGCAGGCTTGCGGCGGCAACGGCGGCGCGAGAGGACCCCGATCCTTTGCTCGACGGCGGGCTCGCCCCCCTCACCCCTCCCCTCCCTCCTCTCCTCCCCCTCCCGCCCCCCTCCCCCCAGCGCGTCCCCGTCGCGACCGTCGCCGCCATGACGACGGCGATGTCGCTGGCCTCGGCGCTCGGCGCCGCCCCCTTCCTCTGCTGCGTGGGCCCGCGCGGCCTGCCCCGGCGCGCGGCGGGGCTGGCCAACGCCGTGGCCATGGGCGTCATGGTGGCGGCCGCCTTCGAGCTGCTGCGCGAGGGCGGGGGCGGCGGGTCGCCCGGCGCGCTGGTGCTGGGCGTCGCGCTCGGCGCCGCCTTTGTGCGCGCATCGGCCGCCTTTCTGGAGGGAGGGGGCGGCGGCGGCGGCGGCGGCGGCGGCGGCGGCGGCGGCGGCGGCGGCAACGGCGGCCGTCTCCCCTCCGCCGCCTCCTCGGGCGGCGGCGAGCGCCGGAGCGGCGGTGGGGCGGGCGCCAATGTTCCTCCGCCGCCGATGCTGTTCGAGGCGTTCGAGGGCCTAAAGGGGAAGGACGCCCGCCGGACGATGCTATTTTTAGCAGTGATGGCGGCGCACGCGCTGGGCGAGGGCGGCGGCGTGGGCGTGTCGTTCGCGACGGAGCGGGGGATGGCGAAAGGGTCGCTGGTGACGCTGGCGATCGGGCTGCACAAGTGAGGCGTTTGTTTTGTTTTGTCGTTTGTTTGTCGCCGAGCGAGCGAGCGGCGGCGCCGACGCGAACAAACGCCCGCGGCCGGCCGGCCCCTTTTTTTTTCTCCTGTCCGCTCGCCGACGACAGCTCACCCTCTTCCCCCAAAACGAGACAAAACTAACAAAAACGCGAGCAGCATCCCCGAGGGCCTCGCCGTCGCCACCGTCATGACCGGGCGCGGCGCCCCGCCCGCCCGCGCCGCCCTGTGGGCCGCGCTGACCGCGCTGCCGCAGGCGGCCGCCGCCGTTCCCGCCTATTTATTTGTCGGCGCCTTTTCGAGCCTGCTTCCGCTGGCCACGGGGTTTGCGTCCGGCTGCATGCTCTTTATCGTGTTTGCCGAGCTGGCGCCCGAGGCGGTCGAGGCGTGCGCGGGGGACGCGAGGGCGGTGGCCACGGCGGCGACGCTGTCGGCGGGCGGGATGCAGGGGCTGGCGCTGTGGGCGGAGGGGCTCGGCGGGGCGCTCGGCGGCGGCGGCGGCGGCGGCGGCGGCGGCGCTTCTGCCGCCGCGGCCGCGGCCGCTGCTGCTGCTGCGGCTGCGAGGGAGGCGGCCCGACGAGCGGCGGCCGCGGCGGCGGCGGCGGCGGCCGCAGGCGGGGTCCTGTCGATGTCGGGCTTCTCGCCCGCGGCGCTGCTGGGCGCGCAGGCGCTCGCGCTGGTGGCGGCGGCGGGCGCGGGCGGCGCGGCGGTCGCGGCGGCGGCGGCCGGCGGCGGCGGCGGCGGGCGGGGCGGGGGAGGAGCGGCCCGCAGCGGCGGCGGCGGCAACGGCCGCGCCCCCTCGGCGTCCGCCTCCGCCTCGGCGCCCGGACCACCGCGCGCGGCCGGCGCCGCCGCGGGCGCGCTGCTCGTGTGCGGCGGGCTCAGGCTGCTGCGCGCGGCGCTCGTTGCGGCCCTCGGACGAAACTTGGGCGCCGCCCGCGGCGCGCCCGCCGCCGCCGCCGCCGCCATTGCCGCCTCCTCTGCGGGCGGCGGCGGCGGCGGCGGCGGCGGCGGCGACCGCGCCGCGCTGCTCCCCACGCTGCTTGCGTGCGCGGCCGGCGCCGCGGCGGCCGTGGGGGCCGCGCGCCTCGGCGCGTCCCTCGCGGGCGGCGGGGGGCCGTTCGGCCGGGCGCGCCGCGGCAAAAAGGCAAAGCAGGAGGACGACCCGTTTTTTGGCGGCGGCGGCGGCGGCGGCGGCAGCGGGCGGAGCGAAAGCGAAGGCTGCGGCGGCGGCGCCGGCGCCCTCTCCTTGGTGGTGGTCCCGAACGGCGGTGGCGGCGGCGGCGGCGCTCCCCATGACGGCTCGGCGACGGGCTACCCGTCGCTGCAGGCGATGGAGTCGGGCGGCCTGCCCACGACGGCGGGCGGCAACGGCGGCGGCGGCGGGAGCAGCGGCAGCAGCAGCGCCGCCGGCGCCGCCGCGGCCGCCGCCGGCGCCACGGCCGCCGGCGTCGGCGCCGCCTTTGCCCTCGCCCTCGCGCACGCCGCCGCCGCCGTCGCGGTCGAAGGGATCGTGGCCGTCGCGGCCGCCTTGGCCGCCGCCGCCGACGGCGACGGCGCGGCGGCAAAAGGGGGGGCGGCGGCGGCAACCGCCGCCGCCGCCGCGCGGCCCTCCTCCCTGCCCGGGCGGCCCTGGCTCTCGTCCGCGCTCGGCGCCGCCGCCATTGGCGCCGCCGCCGCCTGCGCCGCCGCCCCGGCCCTCTGGCGCCGTGGCGCCGCGCGCCCCGTGCTCGCCGCCTCGGCCGCCGCCGCCACCCTGTTCGCGGGTGCCCTCGCGCTCGTGGCCGCGGTCGCGGCGCTGCTGTGGGGGGGGGCCGCCCCGGGCGCAGCGGCCGCAGGCGGCGGCGCCGCTTCTGCCGCCGCCGCCGCGCTGCGCCGCTCGCAGCTGAGCGACGCCGCCGCGGGCGCAATGGCGGCCTGCTCCGCGCTGCGCGCCGTGCTGCCCGCGGCGCGCGCCGCGCAGCCGCGCCGCGCGGCCGCCGGGTTCGTGGCGGGCGCGGCCGTGGCGCTGGCGCTGGTCGCGGCCGCGGCGCTGTCGTGCGACGGAGGGGTGTGCCTCTGAGGAACGATTGTTTTTTTTTTTGTCGTTTTTGTTTCTTTGGCGGCGGCGGCGACCTGGGGCCGCGGGGGAAAGGTGGCGCGCGAGGTCTCTGGCGCCTGCTCATCCTCATTTCATGTCTTTGTCCCGCTATCACAACACAGTTGCAAGTCCCACCAGTTCGGAACCATCGCCATGCTGTCGCGCCCGTCCGCGTGCGGCGGCATCAGCGGCGGGTGTCGGGCTGCCCGCCTCGTACCTCGGCGGCGCGCCCTCGCCCTCGCCTGCGCGCAATCATCGGCGCGCCGCGCGGCATGCGTCGCGGCGCGCGCGAGCGGCGGCGGGCAGAAGAATGTCGGCGTCTACTTCCGTTATGAGGAGGTGGACGACGGCGACGACACGGACGAGGAAGAAGAGGAGGATGAGGACGCGGGTGAGTGTTCCGGGGAGAAGGCTTCCGCCTGCGCGCCTCCAGCCAGGAACCAAAAACGCTCTCCCCGCTCGATGCAGACTCCGCATGACAGGGGGCCCAGCTTCGTCGTGCTCCCGCGGTGCATCGCGCGCCGTTTCCCGCGCGCGCTCACGCACGTCTCGTCTCCGCGCGCGCCGCCGTCTCGATGTGTGTCGCTCATCGTCGTCGTCGCCCCACCGCGCTCCCCCCAAAACCTAAAAAAAAATTGCACAGCCGCCGAGTTCGCGTGGGTCTCCAACGCGCGCCAGACCGCCCAGCGCGTGGCCGAGATGCGCCGGGCCGCCACATTGGCCGCCGCCGGCGGCGGCAAGCCGCGCCGGAAGCCGCGCGAGCGGTGGCGCGAGCGCGAGCGTGCGGCGGCTGCCGCGGCGGCGGCAACAGGGGCGGCGGCGGCCGCAGCGCCGGCGGCGCCGCAGCAAGCAGCACCCCCCGCACCCGCGCGCGCCCCCGCCGCCCCCTCTGCCCCTCCCGGTGCCCCATCCTCGCCGCAGCAGGCCGCGGCGGCCCCGCCCGCGCCGGCGTCCCGCGGCCGCGCCGCCCTCGCCGCGTCGCGCCAGCGCCTGCTCGGCCGCATCCGCGCCGCGTCGCCCGGCGGCGGCGGCGGCGGCGGCGGCGGCGGCGGCGGCGGCGGCGGCACAATCAACGGCGGCGGCGGCGTGTCTGACGCCGAGGCTGAGCGGCGCGCCAGCGCCCTCGCGCGGCGCGTCTTCGGCGCTGCTGGCGTTGCCGGCGCCGGCGGCGTCGTGAGCGACCCCCTCGCCGCCGCTGGCGACCTTGACGACGACGAGGAGGAGGACGACGAGGAGGAGGACGGCGGCGACGCGCCGGCCGCCGCCGACGCCGGCCGCGCCGACGCGCTCGCCGCGGCACAGCGGCAGCTCGAGGCCGCCGCCGCCTCGGGCCCCGCCGCCGACGCCTTCCTCGCCGGGCTGCGCGCCGAGGCCGCGGCCGAGGAGGCGCTCTTCGGCCGCGGCCCGCCCGCCCCCGCGCCCGCGCCCGCGCCCGCGCCCTTTGCCGCAGTGCCGACAAGGGCAGAGCTCACCGCAGCGGCGCTGCGCCTCCAGGCGCGCGGCGGCTCGGGCGCCGGCCTCGCGGCGCTGCTGCTCGCCGAGGACCCGGAGCTGGACGCCTTGCTGGCTGGGGGCGTGGGAGCCATGGAGCGCGAGGAGGCGCTCGAGGCCGGGCGGGCGCGCGAGGCCGGGCGCGAGGCGGCCGCGCGCGCGGCGGCGGCAACGCGCGCGTTTGCAGCGTCCGAGGCGGCGGCGGCGTCGTCGTCGTCGGGCCGGCGGCGGCGGCGGCAGGCGACGCCCGACGACGACGACGACGACGAGGAGGACGACGGCGGCCTCTCGGCGCTCGTCGAGGCGGGCGAGCTGGGGAGCGAGTGGAAGGACCTGGCGGCCAGGCTCGAGGGGGAGGAGGAGGGGGACGAGGGGGCGATCGACGTCGAGGCAGAGGAGGCGGAAGGGGCGGCGGGGGACGGCGGCGGCGGCGGCGGCGGCGACGAAGACCCGCAGGACGAAGAGGCGACGCGCGCGGCGCTGCGGGCCGTCTTCGCCGGGCTCGACGCGGACACGTCGCTGTCGAAGCGCGACCGCGAGCGGGCCAAGCAGGACGTCGCGCGGCAGATGCTGCCGCAGCGGCGGGGGCGGAGGCCACAGGACGAGGCCGCCGAGGCGCCGCCTCCGTTGGCCGCGAGGCCCGTTTGGCGCGGCGCGCCGCCTGCGAACACGTGACTTGATCCCCCGCCCGCCGATCAAGGGAGCGACTCGGCGCCGCCGTCGGAACGCCGGAATGCCGACGCGTTTTTTCTTTCCCTTCGCAACACGTGTTTCCCGCCCTTGCGCCCGCCGGTGAGAACGACGAGCGCCGCCGCGCCTCGCATCGGACAAGTCGCGGGCTCTCTGTCTCTCGTTGTGCGTTCCTCGCACACGCACATCACGCTCCCATCACAGCCTTATAACAAGCAATCATCAGCACCGGACCCTGGCTCGACCACAACTTGCCTCTCTCTCTCGCGCGCGCCCACGAATCCAGAAAACGAAGACTGAGAGAGAGAGAGAGAGGGAGACGCGCAACAAACGGCCGGCCGGCCGGCCCGTGAGAGGGGCTGCGTCTTCGTCGTCCTTTGCAGCCAGACCCAGGCGCGCGTCCGACACGCGACAAGCAAGTGAGCGAGAGAGCGAGAGACAGAGAGAGGCAGAGCGGGAGCGGCGGTCTCTCGCGCCGCCGAGCGCGCACGCGCGCGCGGGCGCCGGACGGACAGCGCGGGCAAGCGCCGCCTGGCGCCCCGCTCGCTCTCGACAGACAGACAAAAAAAATGCGGTTGTCCTTGTTCGCGCGGCATCACGCCCAGCAGCAGGCGGCCGACGCAGCGCAGCGGCGGCACGAGGAGCCGCAGCCCGCCGCGCACGACCTGCACTCGCTGCACGCGCACCACTACCTCCGCCAGGGAGGGGCGGGCGCAGGCGCGGCGGCAGGCGCGGCGGCCGCGGCAGGCGCGGCGGCGGCGCTGGGCGCAGCAGCAGCCGCCGCCACGACGGCGACGCCCGGCGCCGGCGCCGCCGGCCCCGACCCGGCGCCCCTCCTGCCCCTCCGCCCGCCCGGCCTCCCCCCCTCCTTCCTGACTCCCCCGCCCGGCCACCCGCTCCACCACGCGGGCGCCCTTACTGCCTACGAGACCGTGCTGGCCGCCCTTATTGCCTTGCACGCCGCCGCCTTTGTCCTCTTCTTTTACAAGCTGTGGCGCTGGTCTCAGCTGCAGCAGCAGCAGGAGGGCGGCGGCGGCGGCGGGGGGCGCGCGGGCGGCGGGAGGTCGGCCGGAGGGGCGGGCAGGGGGCGGGGCGCGGGGACGGGCGGGTACGGCGGGGGCAGGGCGCCGCCGGCGCCGCTGTCGTTCGTGCGGACCGACGGGCTCGGGGGGCCGGGCGGCGGCGGCGGCGGCGGCGGAGGCGGCGGCGGGTTTGGCGGCGGAGGCGGCTTTGGCGGAGGCGGGCGCCCGCTGAAGCGGGGGGGAAGCGTCGGCTCCGTGCGGGACGCGCTGAAGCAGTACGTCAAGGCCAATATAGGCAAGCACTGATCGGCCGGTCGTGGCGGGGAGGAGAAAAGAATAAAACGGCAAGGACACGCCGCCGGCGTCGCCGCGAGTTGTTGCGATTTGCTGCGGTTTGCGATTTTTCACGCGCTCTCTCTCTGTGAACAAGCCCTCGTTTCAAAGCTCGTGCCCCGCCTCGGCCTTGCGCGACTGCGAGTACGTCGTCGCGAGCGCGATCTCCGTGGGCACGGGCAAGTAGCCGCCGCCGCCGCCCCCCCTCGCCGATCCTCCTGCGGCCCCCGCCGCCGCCCCTGACGCCGCCGCCGCCGCCGCCGCCATCGCCGCGGCCGCCGCCCGCTCCCTCCGTGCGAGCGCCAGGGTCGCCACGGCGAGCACTCCCGCAGCCAGCAGGGACGTCGCGAAGCCCGCGCTCACGCGGGGCGGCTCCGGCCCGGCGCCCGGGGGGGGCGAGTCGCGCCGGGCGCGCCGGCGCTGCTGTTGCCGCTGCCGCTCCCTCCCGCCGCCCGCCGTCGGCGGGCCGCCGGCCGCCGCCGCCTCTGCTCCTTCTGCCCCCGCCCCCCGCCCGAGCCGACGCTCCCGCGCCGCCGGCGCGTCCGCCGCGCCCGCCGCCGCCGCCGCCGCCGCCCCGGCCACCTCGCGCCCGTCCGCGCACACCACCCGCGCCCCGCGCAGCGGGACAAAGTCGTCGAGCGGGTCGGCGTCGCGCAGGGCGTCGGCGTCGAGGAGGGCCTCGGGCGCGGCGAGGTCGATCCCCAGGTGCCAGCGCGCCACAAACAGGGGGAGCGCGGGCGGCGGAGGCGGATTGGGCTGCGGCGGCGCGCGGGCGCCCTTGGCGCCGGCGCCCTTGGCGGCGCCGGCGTCGCTGGCGGCGGCGTCGGCGGCGGCGGGCTGCGCGGCCTCTTGTTCTTCTTCGCCGCCGCGGCCGCCTCCGCTGCCAAAGGCCAGGAGGTCCGCGTCCGTGGGCTCCGTGCCGTTGGAGATGTCCCAGTCGCCGAACGCCGGCGAGTACCAGAGGACGCGGTCGGCGGCGGCGGCGGCCGCCGTCCCTCGCCGCCGCTGCCGACGGGCCCCGTTCTCGCCGCCGCCGCCGCCGCCGCCCTCGTGCGTCGCCGTCGCCGCCCCCGCTTTCGCCTCCCCTCCCTTGCCGCCCGCCCCCTCTCCCGCCGCGAGCCGCCTCCTCCCCCTCCCCATGTTCCGTTTCCTCCCCTCCTCCGCAGCACCACCGGCAGCAGCAGCGGCGGGCGCATCAGCAGCATCAGCATCAGCGTCGGCGTCGGCGTCGGCGTCGGCGTCGGCGTCGGCGTCGGCGTCGGCGTCGTCGGCCTCGTCCGCCGCCCGTCGCCGGTAGAGCGGCCTGCCGTGGGCGTCGCACCCGCTCAGCCTGTAGACGCCGTCCAGCCCCGCCAGCGCCCGCAGGCGGGGGCCCGCGCGCGCGTCGAACCCCTCGGCGCGCAGGTCGCAGTCGGGCAGGCCGGCGGACAGGCGGGGGCGCGCGCCGCGGACGCCGTCGCCGCCGGGGGATGCGGGCAGGCACGACGGGGCGGGCGGCGCGCGGCGGCCGCTGGCGGCGCCGGTGCGGCCGCCGGCGCCGGAGCCGGCGAGCGAGGCGTAGTCGCCCGACTCGTCTCCTTGGGCGTCGTCATAGTCGCCGGCGTTGACGTAGTCTCCGGCGGCGTACTCGTCGTAGAAGCCGGCGTCGGCGTCCTCCTCGTCTGTTGATTTTTGGTCGTTTTCTTTTATTTTGGTTTTGGTTCTAGTCCCCGTCTCGTCGACGCCTGCGTCGCGATCGCGCTCTCTCGGTCGCGCGATCGCACCGCGGGGTTCGAAACTCGCAGAAATTGCTCTCACCGTAGTAGCCGCCGTCGTCGTCCGCGGGGCCGTCTGCGCGCCTCCCTCGGCCGTCATCGTCGTCCGCGTACGGCATGGCCGCGTCTTTCTTGGCCGCGCACGGCGACGCGTGGCGGAGCAGCAGCGACAGCAGGGTGACGAGGAACAGGAGCGAGGGCAGTGGGCAAGCCCTCCTCGCCGCGGCTCGCCGCCGCCGCCCCATCCGCTCTAACGGACAGGGATCTCCAGCCCTGCCTGCTCGCGATCCGAGGGCTTGCCTGTCTCGCGCGCGCGCGTTTGCCAAGGCGATGTTTTGATGGGGTGTGTATGCGATCCGCCAAAAGCGTTTTTCTCTCGGAGGCTTGGACAAGTTCGGGAGGCAATCACAACAAGCGGCTTTCCAAGAGGTTGAAGGACGCGCGCGCGTGATGAAGAAAACAGAAGCAACGATCACGACAGCAGCAACGCTGCGCCGCCGTTTAAAATCCTGCGCGCGCCCACGCCGCCGACGCCCGCTGACGCCGCCGCCGCCGCCGCCCCGCTTGCACCGCCCGCTTTCCCTCCGCCCGCCCCCTCCCCCTCCTCCCCCTCGTCCACGAGCAGGGGCGAGTCGAGCACGGCAAAGCCCGCGGCCACGCCCCCCTCGTCCGACGTGGACGACTTGGTGCGCACCAGGTGGCCGGCCACCTCGTTGACGAGCACCTCGGCGCGCACGCCCGAGCCGTCGTCCGGCGGCGGAGGGGCGGCGGCCGCGCCGCCGCACACGCCGCCGCCGCCGTCCGCCTCGGCCCCCGCCGCCTCCCCCGCCCCCGCCCCCGCCCCTGCCGCCCTTACCACCCCCCGCAGCACCGACACGTACGTCCCGTACACGCCCAGCTCGCTCAGCGTGTCGTCCTCCCGCGCGACCCCGTCCCGCACCAGCACCGACCGCTGCGCGGGCGGCAGGATGCGCTGCATCAGAACAAACGCAGACAGGCCCTCGCCTCCCTCGGCCAGGCGCGCCGCCAAGTCGGCGCCATATAAATTATTTCCTCCGCCCTCGCGCTGCGGCTTGAGCACGAAGCGCTCGGGGTGCCGCAGGGCGCTCGAGGCGGCGGCGGAGGCGGACAAGGCGGACGCGTCGTCGTCGGTGTCGGCGTCGGCGGGAGGAAGGGTGTTGGCCGAGGCGGACTGGGCCGCGGGCGAGTCGAGCGACCAGAGGCCGGCAAACAGCCGCCGCAGGCGCGCGGCGGCGGCAGCGGCGGCGGCGGCGGAGGACGCGGCGGCGCTTCCGTCCCCGCGCCGCCCCTCCTCCTCGCCGCCGCCGTGCCCCTGCCGTGCCGCCGCCCCCAAAAACCGCTCCACCGCGCCCGGCGCCGCCAGCGCCTGCTGCACCTTTTTCGAACCGGCCAGCTGGTACGCGACCGAGGGGCACTTGGCCGCGGACGAGCGCTCGACCAGGGCGCGCGCCTCCCACTCGGCGCCGCCGTCGCCCGACGGATAGTCGCCGGGGCCGTAGCCGGCGCGAAAGTAGGCCAGGCCGACGCGCCGCGGCGGCGGCCTTTTTTGCCGCTGCTGACTTTGCCGCTGATTTTGCTGCTGCTTTTGCTGCTCGGGAGGGCGGAGGTAGAGGGCGCCCGGCTCCAGGCCTGCTGCTGCTGCCGCTGCCGCGCTCGCGCCGCCGTTTCCCGCGGCGGCGGCGCCGTTTCCGGCGGCGCCGGCGCGCTCCTGCTCTCCCTCCTCCCCCTCGTCGTCGTCGCCGTCGGCGCCCGCGACAAAGCAGCGCGCCCGAATCTGCGCGAGCGTCAGGCGCACGACGCGCAGGCGGTGGCGGGACCAGAGCGCCTGCGCGAGCCACTGCTGGTCGTAGCTGTTGCGCTCGCCGGGCTGGACCACCATGGCCACGACGGGCGCGCCGCCGTCCCCGTCAGCATTAGCAGAGGAGGAGGGGGCAGCGGGAGGCGGGGCGGAAACGGCGCCGGGCGCGCCGCCGCCGCCGCCGCCGCCGCCGCCGCCGCCGCCCGCGCCCGCGCCGCGCGCCCCCCCTTCCCACCCCGTCGCCGCCCGCACGGCCGCCGCCATGGCGTCAGCGATGCGCGCCGGCGCCGCGTTGGCCGGGAGCTCCCCGCGCAGGCCGCCGGGCAGCTCGACGCGCCACCCGGTCGCGGCCACGGCAAAGGCGCTGCTCTGGCCGCCCGCGTCGACGCTGCCGCCGCCGCCGCCATTGCCGCCGCCATTGCCGCAGCCGCCGCCGCCGCCGCCGCCGCCGCCGCCGCCCGCGTCTCTCCCGTCAGCTACCCCATCCGCCCCAACGAACCCAACCGCCGGCCCCCTCAGCGCGCCCATCCCGTCCAGCAGACGCGCGTGCATGGCCGTCGTCAGCGCGGACAGGCACGCGAAGGAAGAGGCGATCGTGTTTAGCTCCACCTGAAGGAAGCCTCCGGAGGGCGCGTCGAGCATGTAGTCGGAGCGGTGGACGCCGAGGAGCACCTCACCGCGCGGGGGGAAGGCGGAGCGGGGGGAGGGGGAGAGGGAGGAGGCAGAGGGGGCGTTGCCGCCGCCGGTGCCGCCGTCGAGCGCCGCCGCCGCCGCGGTTAGCCGCGCCAGGCGCGTTTGCCGCGTCGCCCGGAGCACGCCGAGCAGCGACGCCGTGAAGGGGTCGTGCCGGGCCGCGCGCTCGAGCGTGGCCTCGAGCCACGCCTCGTCGGCCGCCACGGCCGCCACCAGGGCGTTGAGGTCGCGCTGGGCGCCCGCGGCCTGGCGGAAGCGCCGCCGGGGAAAGGCGACGGGCAGCAGCGAGACGGGCGCGTGCACGAGCGCGGCGCCCGACGCGACGGCGGCGGGCAGGCGAGAGAGAGGAGGCGGCGTCGCTGTCTGCGTCGGCGTCGCCGCCGTTTGCGGAGGACCAGGCGGCGGCGAGGCGACGCCGACGACGAGGCCGTGCTGGGAGGCCCAGGCGACGGCCTCGGCCGCGAGGTCGGCGAACTGCTCCGAGGGGGCGGCGGGGTCTGCCGCGGCTGCTGCTGGTGCTGCTGGTGCTGCTGGTGCTGCTGGTGCCGTTGCGGCGCCCGCCGCGCCCGCGCCGGCGGCAGAGGCGTCGGCGAGCGGCGGCAACGGCGACATGCGGCGCGGCCGGCGGCAGGGGTGTGAGGGGTGCTTTGGGGCGACGGCGGCGCGCGCGGGTGCTGCTGCTCCGCCTGCTCCTGTCGGTGGCGGTGCCGGTGCTGACGTGCGGCGGGCGGCAAAGAGGGGGACGGCCCCTTGGCGCGCGAGCATCCCTTTCTCTGTGATGCTGTCTCCCGCTTGGTCTGTGTTGCTGGATCGGATGCGCGCGAGAGTGTACTAGTGATCACGCCGTGTTGCGGTCGGGGTGGAGGGTGGTGATGCGTGCAATTTGCGTGGAAGGGGGCGCGGGACCGACTCCCTGTTTTGGGGAGGAGAGCTCCCTCTGCTGCCAATGCAGCCTCGCGACAAAAACGCGCCACGCGTCCCTCCTCTCCCAATCACACAGCACAAACACAGCAGTCTCGTCGACACACGCATACGCAGCAGCAGCAGCAGCAGCAGCAGCAAGCAGCAACCAGCGACCAATTACGCGACCTTCACCAACCTCCTTTTGTCTTTGAGCAAACCTGACCCGTTTCCCCCCTGCGCGGCGCTCTCTCGAACAACCCGCCAGTCCGCGCGGTCACAGCAGCAGCACCATGCTGCCCCGCCAGGGCCACTCGGCCGTGCGCCTGTGGCGCCTGGCCGCCGCACAGCAGGTGCGTTTGCCCCTTCTCGTGTGTTGGTTTGGGAGGAGCAACTGAATCCTCTGTGTGCCATCTCCGCGCGCGCAAGGCCTCCCCCCTTTCCGAGCCCACGCCGGGAGAGGAGAGGCGCTCCGAGATCTAGAGATTACACCTGGCCCAAGCGCACGTGACGAGATGGGCCGCACGCGCCCCAATCGGACCGAAAGCCGCCGAGCGTCCCGGCGCGCGCCGGCGGCCTTCCGGGGGCGCGGCGCGCCGCGAACCGAAAAAACCCGCCGCCGCCGCCGCCGCTCTCTCGCCTCTCGCGCTTCCACGACACAGGCGCGCATACACACACGACAGCTCCTCACCTCCTCCCCAGCCCCACGATCTCCCTCTCCAAACTTCCCGGGACAAACACACAAAAGCAGAGGTGTCACCGCGCCGCCCTCTCGTCCGCCGCCGCCGCCGAACCCGCAGCTGCCGCCCCCGCGGCCGCCGCCGCCGCCGCCCCCTCGCCCGCTGGCTGCACGCACCCGGTCGTCCGCGGCCCCGACGGCCTCGCCCGCCCCCACGGCGCCGCCGGCCAGCTGGTCGACCTCATGGTGCGCGACGCGGCCGAGCGCGCCGCCTTACTGAAATCCTGCACCGCCACACAAGAGCTCTCCGACCGCGGCGCCTGCGACGCCGAGCTGCTTATCGTCGGCGCCTTTTCCCCGCTCGACGGATTTTCGACGCAAGAGGCGTACGAGTCGGTGCTCGAGCGCGCGCGCCTGCCATCGGGCGAGCTGCTGGGCCTGCCCGTGGTGCTCGACACGGACGACGAGAAAAATGTCGCGCGCCCGGGGGCCCGCGTCCGCCTCACTTACAAGGGGCAAGACGTGGCGGTTTTGGACGTGGCGTCCGCCTGGCGCCCGGACAAGGCGCGCGAGGCCAAGCTGTGCTACGGCACCGCGTCCCTCGAGCACCCGGGCGTCCGGATGATCGCCCAGGAGCGCGGCGCATGGTACGCGGGCGGAAAGCTGCGCGGCCTGGAGCTCCCTCGGCGCGCCTTTCCCTGCCTCACCCCCCGCGAGGTGCGCGCGACCCTCCCCGCCGGCGTCGACGTCGTCGCCTTCCAGTGCCGCAACCCCATCCACCGCGCGCACCACGAGCTCTTCACCCGCGCCCTCGACGCCCCAAACGTGTCCCGCGACGACGCGGTCGTCCTCGTGCACCCGACCCAGGGGCCGACGCAGGCCGACGACATTTCCGCCGACGTCCGTTTCGCCACCTACGAGGTCCTTCGGCGCGAGATCGCCGACCCGCGCGTGCGGTGGGCCTACCTGCCCTACTCGATGCACATGGCGGGCCCTCGCGAGGCGCTGCAGCACATGATCCTGCGCAAGAACTACGGGTGCACGCACTTTATTGTCGGCCGCGACATGGCGGGTTGCAAGGGGAGCCTCAGCGGAGAGGACTTTTACGGACTGTACGACGCGCAGGAGGCGGCGTCCCTGCGCGCCCCCGAGCTGGGGATGCGCACGGTCCCCTCGCAGGACGTTGTCTACACCGAGGAGCGCGGGTACGTCGAGGCCGGCGTGGCCGCGCGTGAGGGCTTGAGCGTGAAGAAGCTGTCGGGGACAAAGTTTCGCAAGATGCTGAGGGGGGGCGAAGAAATTCCCGAGTGGTTTGCCTTCCGGAGCGTGGTCGAGGTGCTGCGCGCGCACCAGGAGGGGGCGGGCAAGTGAGATGATTTGAGAGAGGGGGAGAGGAGAAGAGGGGGCTTTATTTGATTTGTCCGGTCGAGGGCGCAAATACCGCGCCGCGCGCGCGCAATTTTTTGTTTGCGACAGCGTGCGCGCGCGTGTGTTTTTGTGGCGTTTTATATGTCCTCGCCCTTTCGGGAGGGGGCCTTTTTTGTGATTCGCGCGACCGGGCGCCCCCTCCCCGGCTAGGCCTGGTCCTGAAGTGGTCCTGAAGAAGAAGACCCTGCGGTTTTCCGGCGTGCAGACAGACACGCCGCTGAAAGCTCTGTGAAAAAACAAGCGAGCGCCGCATTATCATAGAGGCCGCCAAAAACACCGCCTCTCTCTTGTTGTCTCTCTTTGTGCGAATGAGCGCGCTTGTGTCTCTTTCTATTTACACACAAGGGAGTGATGGCGAGTGAAGAGGGTCGTGGCGAGCTGCGCGCGAGGGGCGACCATGGTTCTCCTGCCGTCGTCCGACCGTCGGCCGCCGCCCGTCCTCTGTGCGCCCCCGTCCCGCGGCGCGGCCCGCCCTCCTCCCCCCCGCCCAGGTCCCCTCTCCTCGGCGCGGGCGACGACGGAGTTCACGCGCAAACCTGGACGGGCGCTCATGCCCGGTCGGTCACGGCGATGTCGCGCGCCCCTCGACGAGATGGTGATCAAGGAAAGCGGACGACCCACGCACAGGATAGAGGGGGGCGCCGCCGTCAAGCCCGGCGGGCGTTGAGAGAGCCTTCGCTCGAGGTTCCCCCTCCCTCCCTGACGGCCGGCGGCGCCGTCGCCCTCTCTCTCTCTCTCTGCGTGGGTCGTCGGCCTCGTTCCGCAATCGCCTTCTCGGGGAGCGGCGCGCGGCGCCGCCGTGGCCGCACGACGAGCGAGGGCGCGCCAGTCGGGTTTGCCTGCCGACGCATTGCCCGCGCCGAGGAGAGGGGAAC
>Ga0209390_10001304_pt1 | contig 49012 bp, 27 predicted proteins | sample BON01_FD_187212 | JGI IMG/M metagenome (GOLD analysis project Ga0209390, IMG submission 187212) | Freshwater microbial communities from Lake Bonney liftoff mats and glacier meltwater in Antarctica - BON-01 (SPAdes) (version 2) | ecosystem: Environmental > Aquatic > Freshwater > Ice > Glacier...
ACCTAAATTGTATTTTATATTTTTACATTTACAACAAGTTTTGCTCGTTAAGTATTCGTCAATAATAATAATTTTATTATTCCATTTGATACTCATTTGTTCTAATTTCATTCTAAATCTATAATGCGATAATGTCAATAATCTTCTTTTAGTTATTTTACAAATGATAAAATTTTTTCATCATTTTGTAATTCGTTAGATGCATATTTTAAAGCAGAAACATCTCTTTTTACAGCTTCTAATACAATTCCACTATCCTTTTTTAAATTTTCGGATGCATATTTTAAAGCATGTCCATCTTCTTTTACTGCTTCTAGTACAATTCCACTATCCTTTTTTAAATTTTCAGACGCATATTTTAAAGCAGTACCATTTCTTTTTACAGCGTCTAATACAATTTCTTTATCGTTTTTTAAATTATCCGATGCATATCTTAAAGACCATCCGCATTGGTTTACGGCTTCTAATATAAATTCTTTGTCATATCGTAAATGGTATGATACAAATGATAAAGCACATTCATCATCTTTTACCGCCACTAATATAATTTCTATATCGTTTCTTAATTCTTCTGATGCATATTTTAAAGCACTTCCATCTTCTTTTACTGCCACTAATACAATTTCTCTATCATTTTTTAATTTTTCTGATGCATATTCTAAAGCACCTCCATATTCTTTTACCGCCACTAATACAATTTCTTTATCATTTCTTAAATCTTCGGATGCATATTCTAGAGCAAGTCCATTTACTTTTACATAGTTTAATACAAATTCTTTATCATTTTTTAAATCTTCGGATGCATATTTTGTATAAGAATGTTGTATTTTTATAAGTTTCATCATAAAATCTGAATTATTTTTTAATTTATCATCAATTAATGAAAAACATTGAGAAATAAAACTATGTTGTATATTTTTTGCTAGAAATACTAGAAATATTGGGTCATTGTATAATATTTCTTGTTTAAATAATCTAGATATATCATTTATTACCGGACTTGCAATAGTATCGCTACTATTTCCCATTTCTTTTATTCTAAAAATTAAATCTTTATCATAAACCAAATAAACAATAGTATAATTATCTTTTAATTCATAATCATATATTATATTTTCCAAACTATGAAAAACTTTATTGTCGCCATACATTAAACAAAATAATTTACCTATTTTGTTTAATTTATTTATTAACTCATCTAAATTATTAACATTATACTCTACAATATCACTAAAAATATTATTTGTTCCGGTTACTGTTACCGTATTCATTATAAACTTTAATATAAAATTTATAGAATTAAAAAATATGTAATATTGGATTGATCGAGTTTTGGTCAAAAATGGCTACAGTACATATTAATTTATATAAAGTAAATCAAAGTATAAAAAATTCATTTTTTTTATTATCTTTTTAATAAATTAAATAGTATAAAATTCTGTTAACCTAAGTCTAATTCGTGTTGTTTAATTTATTAAACGGATTATTTTACAAATGATAAAATTTTTTCATCATTTTGTAATTCGTTAGATGCATATTTTAAAGCAGACGCATCTCTTTTTACAGCTTCTAATACAATTTCACTATCCTTTTTTAAATTTTCGGACGCATATTTTAAAGCAGTACCATTTTTTTTTACAGCGTCTAATACAATTTCTTTATCGTTTTTTAAATATTCTGATGCGTATTCTAAAGTAAATCCATTTTGTTTTAAGGCTTCCAATACGATTTTTCTATTGTTTTTTAAATCTTCTGATGCATATCTTAAAGACCATCCATTTTGTTTTATCGCTTCTGATACAATTTCTCTATCGTTTTTTAAATTTTCGGGTACATATTTTAAAGCAGAACCATGTCTTTTTACAGCTTCCGATACAATTTTTCTATTATTTTGTAAATCTTTTGAAGCGTATTGTAAAATATATCCATTATGTTTTACGGCGTTTAATACAAATTCTTCATTATTTTTTAATCCTTCGGATACATATTTTACATATGAAGGGTTTATTCTCACAAGTTTTATCATAACCTCCGAATCATTTTTTATATCATCACTAATTAACGAAAATAACTCCGTATCGAAATACCATGGTATATTAATTGCTATAAATACTACAATTATAGGATCATCATATAATTCTCTGTTTTTAAATAATGTAGATATATATTCTATTACATTAAGCATATCTTTATAATTATCCTTCATTGCTTTTATTCTACTAATTAAATCTTTATCGTAATCCAAATAAGTAATAGAATAATTATCATTATCTTTTAATTCATGATCATGTATAATATCTATCAAACTATGAAAAACCTTAGCGTCGCCATACGTTAAACAAAATAATTTATCTATTTTGTTTAATTCATTTATTAACTCGTTCAAATTATTAACATTATATTCTACATTATTAGCAGAAACATTATTTGTTACGGTTACTTTTACAGTCTCCATTATAAACTTTAATATAAAATTTATATAATAAAATAAAAAATATGTAATATTAGGTTAATTGAGTTTTTTGGCCAAATATGGCACGGTAATAATTAATATATATAAAGTAAATTAATATATATTAAATTCATTTTTTTTTATTATCTTTTTAATAAATTAAATAGCATAAAATTCTGTTAACTGTCTAATTGTGTTGTTTAATTTATTAAACGGATTATTTTATAAGTAATAAAAATTTTTCATCGTTTTGTAATTCGTTAGATGCGTATTTTAAAGCAGTACCGTGTCTTTTTACAGCTTCTAATACAATTTCTCTATCCTTTTTTAAATTTTCGGATGCATATTCTAAAGAATTACCATTTTGTTTTACAGCTTCTAATACAATTTCTTTATCATTTTTTAAATATTCGGATACATATTTTAAAGCAAGTCCATTTTGTTTTACAGCTTCTAACATAAATTCTTTATTCATTTTTAAAATACATGATGCATATTTTAAAGCCCATCCACTTTTTTTTACAGCTTCCAATACAATTTCTCTATTATTTCGTAAATCTTCTGATACATATCCTAAAGTAGTACCATTTCGTTTTACAACTTCTAATATAAACTTTCTATTATTTTTTAAATCTTCTGATGCATATTCTAAAGCACCTCCAAATATTTTTACAGCTTCTAATACAATTTCTTTATCATTTCTTAAATCTTTGAATGCGTATTTTAAAGCATATCCATTTTGTTTTACAGCTTCCAATACGATTTTTCTATTTTTTTTTAAATCTTTTGATGCATGTTCTAAAGTACGTCCATCTAGTTTTATGGCCTTTAATACAAATTCTTCATTATTTTTTAATCCTTCGGATGCATATTTTAAATAAGAATTGTTTATTCTCACAAGTTTTATTATAATCTTTGAATTATTTTTTATATCATCGTTAGTTAATGAAAACCATTGTGAATCAAAGTAACACGGTATATTAATTGCTATAAATACTACAAATATAGGATCATTATATAATTCTCTTTTTTTAAATAATGTAGATATATATTCTAGTTCATTAGTTATATTTTTATTATTATCTTTCATTTCTTTTATTTTAAAAATTAAATCCTTATCATAATCCAAATAAACAATAGTATAATTATCTTTTAATTCATCATCATATATTATATTTTCCAAACTATGAAAAATCTTAGCGTTACCATACAGTAAATAAAAAAATTTACCTATTTTGTCTAATTCATCTATTAACTCATCCAAATGATTAACATTATACTCTACATTATTAGCAGAAACATTATTTGTTACAGTTACTTTTACTGGCTCCATTATAAACTTTATTATAAAATATATAGAATAAAATAAAAAATATGTAATATTAGGTTAATTGAGTTTTGGTCAAAAATGGCTACAGTACTTATTAATTTATATATAAGAAATCAGAGTATACTAAATTCATTTTTTTTTATTATCTTTTTAATAAATTAAATAGCATAAAATTCTGTTAACTGTCTAATTGTGTTGTTTAATTTATTAAACGGATTATTTTATAAGTAATAAAAATTTTTCATCGTTTCGTAATTCGTTAGATGCATATTTTAAAGCATTACCGTGTCTTTTTACAGCTTCTAATACAATTTCTCTATCCTTTTTTAAATTTTCGGATGCATATTCTAAAGAATTACCATTTTGTTTTACAGCTTCCAATACGATTTTTCTATTGTTTTTTAAACCTTCTGATGCATATATTAAAGACCATCCATAGTTTTTTACAGCTACTAATACAATTTCTTTATTGTTTTTTAAATCTTCTGATGCATATACTAAAGCATTACTATTTTGTTGTACAGCAGCTAATACAATTTCTCTATCCTTTTTAAAATTCTCGTATACATATTGTAAAGAATTTCCATTTTCTTTTACAGCTTCTAATACAATTTCTTTATTATTTCGTAAATCTTCTGATGCATATTGTAAAGAATTTCCATTTTCTTTTACAGATTCTAATACAATTTCTTTATTATTTCGTAAATCTTCTGATGCGTATTTTAAATAAGAAGGGTTTATTCTCACAAGTTTTATAATAACTTCCGAATCATTTTTTATATCATCACTAATTAATGAAAACCATTTCGTATTAAAGTACCATGGTATATTAATTGCTATAAATACTACAAATATAGGATCATCATATAATTCTATTTTTTTAAATAATGTAGATATATATTCTATTCCATTAGTTATATCTTTATTATTATCTTTCATTTCTTTTATTTTAAAAATTAAATCCTTATCATAATCCAAATAAACAATAGTATAATTATCATTATCTTTTAATTCATGATCATTTATAATATCTATCAAACTATGAAAAACCTTAGCGTCGCCATACATTAAACAAAATAATTTACCTATTTTGTTCAATTCATTTATTAACCCATCCAAATTATTAACATTATACTCTACAATATTAGCAGAAACATTATTTGTTACGGTTACTTTTACTGTCTCCATTATAAACTTTAATATAAAATAAAATAAAAAATATGTAATATTAGGTTAATTGAGTTTTGGTCAAAAATGGCTACAGTACTTATTAATTTATATACAGTAAATCAGTGAATATAAAATTCATTTTTTTTTATTATCTTTTTAATAAATTAAATAGTATAAAATTCTGTTAACCTAAGTCTAATTTGTGTTATTTAAATTCATTAAACAGATTATTTTACAAGTAATAAAATTTTTTCATCATTCTGTAATTCGTCAGATGCAAATATTAAAGCATTTTTGTCTTGTTTTACGGCTTCCGATACAATTTCTCTATCGTTTCTTAAATCTTCTGATGCATATTGTAAAGCGTATCCAATTTTTTTTATAGCCTCTAATACAATTTCTTTATCATTTTGTAAATCTTTGGATACGTATTCTAAAGTAAATCCATTTTGTTTTACGGCTTCCAATACAATTTCTCTATTATTTTTTAAATCGTATGACGCATATTTTAAAGCATATCCGTTTTGTTTTACAGCTTCCAATACAATTTCGCTATCATTTTGTAAATCATATGATGCATATTTTAAAGCAGTTCCGTCTTGTTTTACAGCTTCTAATACAATTTTTTTATCTTTTTTTAAATTATCCATCACGTGTCTTAAAGCACCCCCGTCTCGTTTTATAATTTCTAGTACAATTTCTCTATTCTTTTTTAAATCTTCGGATGCATATTTTAAGGAATCTTCATTTTGTTTTATGGCTTCCGATACAATTTCTATATCGTTTATTAATTCGTCTGATGCATATTTTAAAGCAGTTCCGTCTTGTTTTACAGCTTCTAATACAATTTCTTTATCATTTTTTAATTCTTCGGATACATGTTCTAAAGCATAGCCGTCTTGTTTTACGGCTTTTAATAAAAATTCTCTATTATTTTTTAATTCTTCAGACGCATGATATAAATAAGAATGATGTATTTTCACAAGTTTTATCATAACATCTGAATTATTTTTTATATCATCACTAATTAATGAAAACCACCCCGAATCAATATACCATGGCATATTAATTACTATAAATACTACAAATATAGGATTATCGTATAATATTTTTTGTTTAAATAAAGTAGATATATTATTTATTACAGTATTTATAAAAGTATCTTCATCAGTATTATCCTTCATTGCTTTTATTCTACTAATTAAATCTTTATCGTAATCCAAATAAGTAATAGAATAATTATCATTATCTTTTAATTCATGATCATATATTATATTTTCCAAACTATGAAAAATCTTAGTGTTGCCATACTGTAAATAAAAAAATTTATCTATTTTGTTTAATTCATATATTAACTCATCTAAATTATTAACATTATACTCTACATTATTAGCAGAAACATCATTTGTTACGGTTACTTTTACCATCTCCATTATAAACTTTATTATAAACTTTATAAAATAAAATAAAAAATATGTAATATTGGATCAATCGAGTTTTTGTCCAAAATGGCTACGGTACTTATTAATTTATACATAAGAAATCAGCGTATAAAAAATTCATTTTTTTTATTATCTTTTTAATAAATTAAATAGTATAAAATTCTGTTAATCTAAGTCTAATTTGTGTTATTTAAATTCATTAAACAGATTATTTTACAAGTAATAAAATTCTTTCATCATTCTATAATCCATCAGATGCAAATATTAAAGCATTTTCGTCTTGTTTTACGGCTTCCGATACAATTTCTCTATCGTATCTTAAATCTTCTGATGCATATTGTAAAGCACATCCATTTTGTTTTATGGCTACCAATACAATTTCTCTATCCTTTTTTAAATCATTAGATGCATATTTTAAAACATATCCATTTTGTTTTACAGCTTCTAATACTATGTCTCTATCATTTTGTAAATCATATGATACATATTCTAAAACATTACCATTTCGTTTTACAGTTTCTAATATAAATTCTCTATTATTTTTTAAATCTTCTGATGCATATTCTAAAGCACATCCATATATTTTTACAGCCACCGATACAATTTCTTTATCATTTTTTAAATTATCCGCCGCGTTTCTTAAAGCAAATCCATCTCGTTTTACAATTTCTAGTACAATTTCTCTATTCTTTTTTAAATCTTCAGATGCATATTCTAAGGCACCTTCATTTTGTTTTATGGCTTCCGAAAAAATTTCTATATCGTTTCTTAATTCTTCTGATGCATATTCTAAAGCACATCCATCTTCTCTTACGGCTACTAGTACAATTTCTTTATCATTTTTTAATTTTTCAGATGCGTATTCTAAAGCATGTCCATCTTCTTTTACTGCTTCTAGTACAATTTCTTTATCATTTTGTAAATATTCAGATGCATATCGTAAACCACGTCCATTTACTTTTACATAGTCTAATACAAATTCTTTATCATTTTTTAATTCATTGGATGCATATTTTATATAAGAAAATTGTATTTTTATAAGTTTCATCATAAAATCTGAATTATTTTTTAATTTATCATCAATTAATGAAAAACATGGAGAAATAAAACTATATTGTGAATTATTTGCTAAAAATACTAGAAATATTGGGTCATTGTATAATTCATCTTCTTTAAATACTCTAGATATATCATTTATTACTGCACGTGTAATAGTATCGCTACTGTTTTTAATTTTTTTTATGCTAACAATTAAATCTTTATTGTAATTCAAATAAGTAATAGAATAATTATCATTATTTTTTAATTTATGATAATATTTATTATCTATTAAACTATGAAAAACATTAGCGTCGCCATACATTAAACAAAATAATTTACCTATTTTGTTTAATTCATTTATTAACTCATCTAAATTATTAACATTATACTCTACATCATCACCAGAAATATTATTTTTTACGGTTATCGTCTTCATTATAAACTTTAATATAAAATTTATAGAATAAAATAAAAAATATGTAATATTAGGTTAATTGAGTTTTGGTCAAAAATGGCTACAGTACTTATTAATTTATATACAGTAAATCAGTGCATATAAAATTCATTTTTTTTTATTATCTTTTTAATAAATTAAATAGTATAAAATTCTGTTAACTGTCTAATTGTGTTATTTAATGTATTAAACAAATTGTTTTATAAGTAATAAAAATTTTTCATCATTTTTTAAATCTTCTGATGCATATTCTAAAGAACGACCATCTTCTTTTACCGCTTCTAATACAATTTTTCTATTGTTTTTTAAATTTTCTGATGCATATTCTAAACACAATCCGTTTTGTTTTACAGTTTCTAATACAATTTCTATATCATTTCTTAATTCTTCTGGTGCAAATGATAAAGAACATCCGTTTTGTTTTACTGCTACTAATACAATTTCTTTATCATTTTGTAAATATTCGGATGTATATTGTAAAGAACATCCGTTTTGTTTTACTGCTACTAATACAATTTGTTTATCATTTTTTAAATCTTCTGATGCATATTCTAAAGAACTACCATCTTCTTTTACTGCTTCTAATACAATTTTTCTATTGTTTTTTAAATTTTCTGATGCATATTCTAAACACAATCCGCGTTGTTTTACAGTTTCTAATACAATTTCTATATCGTTTCTTAATTCTTCTGATGCATGTTTTAAACACCATCCATTTCTTTTTATGGCTTCTAATAAAAATTCTTTGTCATCTCGTAAATGGTATGGTACAAATAATAAAGCGCATTCATCTTCTTTTACAGCCACTAATATAATTTCTCTATCTTTTTGTAAATCTTCTGATACATATTTTAAAGCATATCCTTCTTGTTTTATAGCTTCTAATACAATTTCTCTATCATTTTGTAAATCTTCTGATACATATTTTAAAGCATATCCTTCTTGTTTTACAGCTTCTAATACAATTTCTCTATCATTTTGTAAATCTTCAGATACATATTTTAAAGCATATCCTTCTTGTTTTACAGCTTCTAATACAATTTTTTTATTGTTTTTTAAATCTTTAGATACCCAAAATAAAGCAAACCCATTTTGTTTTACAGATTCTATCACAATCTTCTTATCATTTTTTAAATCTTTAGATGCATGTTTTAAACACCATCCATTTCTTTTTACGACTTCTAATAAAAATTCTTTGTCATCTCGTAAATGGTATGATGCATATTCTAAAGCATTTCCATCTTCTTTTACCGCTATTAATACAATTTCTTTATTATTTTGCAAATATTCGGATGCATATTGTAAAGAACATCCGTTTTGTTTTACTGCTACTAATACAATTTGTTTATCATTTTTTAAATCTTCTGATGCATATTCTAAAGCATTTCCATTTCGTTTTACAGCTTCTAATACAATTTCTCTATTGTTTTTTAAATCTTTTGATGTATATCTTAAAGAACGTCCATTTACTTTTACTGCTTCTAGTAAAATTTCTTTATCATTTTGTAAACATTCGGATGCATATCGTAAAGAACGTCCATTTACTTTTACTGCTTCTAGTACAATTTCTTTATCATTTTTTAATTCATTGGATGCATATTTTATATAAGAATATCGTATTTTTATAAGTTTCATCATAAAATCAGAATTATTTTTTAATTCATCATCAATTAATGAAAAACAATGAGAAATAAAACTATATTGTGAATTATTTGCTAGAAATAATAATAATATAGGATCATCATATAATTTTTCTTCTTTAAATAATGTAATTATATCTTTTACTACTTTTCTTATGACGGTATCGCTACTATTTTTCATTGTATTTATTCTAAAAATTAAATCTTTATCATAATCCAAATAAACAATAGTATAATTATTTTTTAATTCATGATCATGTATTATATTTTCCAAACTATGAAAAATCTTAGTATTGCCATACAGTAAATAAAAAAATTTATCTATTTTGTTTAATTCATTTATTAACTCATCCAAATGATTAACATTATACTCTACGTTATTAGCAGAAACATCATTTGTTACGGTTACTTTTACTGGCTCCATTATAAACTTTATAAAATAAAATAAAAAATATGTAATATTAGGTTAATTGAGTTTTTTGTCAAAAATGGCACAGTAATAATTAAATTATATAAAGTAAATTAGTATATATTAAATTCATTTTTTTTATTATCTTTTTAATAAATTAAATAGCATAAAATTCTGTTAACTAAGTCTAATTTGTGTTGTTTAATTCATTAAATCAATAATCTACTTTTTATAATAATATTTCCGATAATAAACTTTTTCACAACGGTTCGTATAAATAAAAGTTCATTTTATTTTAATAATTATAAATATTATAAACATAAAAAAGTAAGGCAAATAATATACTTTATTATTAGCTATTGATAAAAATGATATAATAGATTATAAAATTTTAAACGGATCTATTAATTAGATTTAATATATCTTTATCAAAAATAAAGATATATTTTTAAATCGATCTATTTTACATGATAATATTAGAACGCACCATTCAATAGATTTAAAACAATATTGTAAATTGAATAATATTAATTTACTATATACACTCGCTTATTTGCATGAATTTAATCTAATAGAAAAAAACCTTTCCAAAATTAATAGAATATTTAGAAAGAAGATGATCATAGTAATTTAATATTATCTATAAATAATTCAATAAATAATTATCATAAAGAAAATTTTATAAAATATTTTAATCATTCAATGAATATTATTTATAAATATTGATATATAAATACAATAAAATACTATAAATATATAATGTAATACAATGATATAAAAATTTAATTTTAATAAAATATATAAATACTTTAAAATAAAATTTTAAATATTAGTATATACAGACATTTTATAGTATTGACTAATTTTTTGACATTTGTAAACTTTTTTTGAAATTTACTATAATATCTAATATATTCATATCTAATATAATATATGTTAAAGAATACTATAGAAACAAATAATTATTTTTTACATTATACAAATAAAATATATGATTATGAAAAATACAATAACCCTTTAATTATAGAATTATATAGATCTGTATTATATAGAAATTTATGTAATAATCTACGTGAACTTATTAGTGGATATAAAGAAATTATATCATTTCCTTTGGCATTGGATATAATGAGTATTATGATATTTAATCATGGTTTTAAATCAAATTTAGATCCTATTTTCGATTCAATTAGTCCATTTAGTTATCATAAAATCACTAAATTATTTCGAGATAAGTGTATTACTTACTGTACCAAAAAACAAATGAATGGTTTAATATTGGTAATACCTAAATTATCTGATAAATATATAGAATATTATAATATTTTAAAAAAAAACATAAAGATGTTAAATAATATTAAATTAACTATAAATCATACTTTGGTAGATACCACAATTTCTATTAATTTAGTTATTACCGAGAATACTTATATAGAAGATTACAAAAAAAAAATAAAGATCCCGATTCATATTTTTAACCACTTAATAAGTTTATATAATAATAAAATTCATAATGACTTTACAAATAAAGATATTATAGATATAAAAATATTAGAATATATCTATATATTATTTAATAGGTATCTATTATTTCAAAACGGTAATAATCAAGCATCGATATTACCTTCATTTAAAAAATTATTGAAAACATATTTTAATATTAAAATAGAATTATTTGGTTCTCCTTTAAATACAAGTAATGCAAATTTTGGATCTTTTTTTTATGATTGTGAAAAAAATTTCGGCAGTATTGGTAATTTTTTCAATACTGACATAAAAAAAGGATATTATGAAATTAATCCATATTTTGATAAATGTGCGATAAAAGCAGTATTTGTTAAAGGTATGGTAGAATTAATTGAAGCTGATAAAAATAAATTACCATTATTATTTTGTTATATTATACCAGTATCTTATTACACACATAATAAGTTACCCAAAGATCTTAAAGCTTATATATCACATAATATAATATTAGAAAAAAATAAATTTCCATATATACGTTATAATAGATCTTATACAAAAACCAATGTATCCCCAATAGTAAATACTAATATATTGATATGTAATACAAAATATGTAAACGATTTTGTAAAAAAAAATATTGATAATTTTGTAAATATATTAAATAATTGGACTAAAGACAATAATGTATAATATTTAGATAACTATAAAAAATAATTATTGATAATTATATGAATAATTATCAATAATTTATAACTAATTATATATATTACGATGGCTTTTAATAATGATATATATAAACAATATAAAATTTATAATAAAAATAATGAATTTTATTATAGTGATATTTTATCTGGATACAATTTAAGAAAGGCTATTAATTTAGAAATGTTATATAGTTTACCAGGATCATTGCAAATAGATTCTAACGTAACATCGTTACAAGCGATGCATATATCAGGAAATAGTTTTATTAATATATTAAATAATAACAATCTCTCTGTTAATAACCTTAATATAGCCGGAAATATAAGTTGTAATAATACTGTAATCGATACAGACATTATAACTAATGATGTATCATCAAATATACTAAATATCACCAATGATTCTATTTTAGATAATGTAATTATAAATACAAATTTATCTGTATTAGGTATAATAAATGTAATAAATGATATTACCGCAAATACTTTAATAAATACAGGTAATAGTATTTTATATAATGTGTCATGTTTAAGTAATATTGATATAAGTACTTTTATAAATTCTAAGGATATTAATGTTTCTAATAATATTACCTCAAATAATTGTTTTACACAAAACACCATAACCGGAAATAATTTAATATGTTCCGATATTACAGTTAATAATTTATCAATAGATTCCCTAATAAAGTGCGAAAACTTTATAAATTTATCTAATATTACTCTAAATAATTTAATAAATACTACAAACGTTACATTTATTAATGGCTCAGTGAATATAGACAATATTACAATTACAAATAATAGTTATATAAACAATACCATAACATCTAAAGTATCTATTGTGTATAATTCTATAATATTATCATTAAACGAATATTCTGATAATATATCAGCAGCTGCTGATAATATTCCTTTAAACGGATTATACAGAACGGGAGGTATTCTTAAAATTAGAGTAGATACGGAAGGTCCAGTAATATCATTAAATGGTAGTAACAATTATGATACATATATTAATAAAATTTTTATAGATCCATTAGTAACTATCATAGATAATATAGATATTGATATTATTCCTATAGTAATAGGGACTATAGATACCAATGTTATAGGGAATTACAATTTAATGTATTATTGTTTTGATAGTTATAATAACAAAAGTAATATATTGAATAGAACTGTAAATGTAATTGAATATCCTGAAATATCTAATATAGTTTACTCAAATGACGTCATTACTTTTAATATGAGTGGGGTATATGATGAAATAACATATATAATAAAAAAAAATAATATTATCATAGAAACAGAAACAATATTTATTACATCTATAGATGTTTCTTTATTAACATTAGATAATACACCTTATATAATAATTATTAATGTTAAAAAATATAATAAAAAAATAAAAAGTATTATTATCGGATTAACTTTAAATTATTCAATTAATCCAGTGATAGAAATAAATGAAAGCAACCCCTATATTATAAAAATGTCATCTAGTTTAAATATATATAATTTTGTTAAAAGTTATATGATTGATAATACACCACTTACAATTAGTAATACTATAGTAAAAGATAATAATGAAAATATTATACCAATCGTTAATAATTCTTTTTCGTATATTTTTGGAAATACATATACAATTAATTATACTACCACCGATTCTAATACTGTTACAATTAATCATACTATTGATGCTATAGTTGTAAATGATATATATCCTGAAATAATATTAACAAACGGTAATATTATTATCAATAAAGGAACTTCCTATATTGAACCTGGATATAATATTACAAATGGCGAATTATATAATATCATAGGTTTCGTCAATACTGATAAAGTTGGTGAATATTATTTAACATATATTGCAATAAACTTAGGAATCAATAAAACTTCAATATCTAGGAAAATTAGTGTTATACAATAACAATTTCCATACATATAATATGTAAATTGTTATAATATGTCTTTAGATAATGAATTGAAAAATATATATAAAATAGAATTAAATATAAATAATATTTCGAATATCGGTTCAGATATATTATTATTAGAAGAATCCTTTTTACTAAAAAATTTATATATTAGTGGAATAACTAATATATATAATATATCATCAGAAGCAATACATGTAAATGGTGTGTGTGTATCTGATGAAATGTTTTCGAATAAAATAGTATGTAACAATATTTATAGTAATGTTATGAATACAAATTATTTATTTAATATATCGAATGTATCAATAATAAATAATTGTACTAATGTATCTAATATAAATATAATAAATGATGGATTTATAAATATATGTAATACAAATTTCTTACAAAATAGCAATAACTCTATATTTTTAAATAACGTTTCAATGTATAGTATTATTGTCAATGAAAATATAAACTGCGAAAATTTAAATATTAATAATAATTTATATATATCAAATAATAGTAGTTTAAACAATATTATAATAAATAATACGGTTAACGTTTCTGATACATTATATATTAATAATAATAATAATACCAATTTATCGGAGATAAATAATATTTATAATATTAATATATGTTCTATAGATAACTTAAACGCTAATAACATTTTTATATCAGGGAATACAAATATAGAAAATATTAATTATGATACAATAACTACCAATAATATATTAAATATTAATAAAGCACTAATAACAGAAACTTTAAATATTTCGAACTGTACTATTATTGATATTTTAGAATGCAATGATTCATTAGAAGCTCAACAAAAAAATATTCCATTATGGGGGTTTTATAGAACAGGAGGTATTCTTAGACTTAGGATAGATACAACTGTTCCAGTATTAGACTTAATAAGGCCATCGAGTATATATAATTATGGAACTACTTACAAAGAATACGGCGTTACTATATATTATACTCAATATAACCCTAATATAATAAATTCTATATATATAGACACTATTCATTATAATGGAGAAAATTATTTAGAAAATCCTATTTTGTGGTTGGGAGTTGCTATTGATATGCCCGAATTTAATTCAAAACTGGTAGGTAATCATATAGTCACGTACAAAGTATATAATAACTTTGGAACAATAAATACTTTAACTAGAACAGTTACTATTTATAGGGATCGTATATTTCCCGCTATATCTCTTATAGGTGAAGACGTTATGGAAATTTTAATAAATACAGCATTCGTAGATCCAGGAGTAATATCTAGCGACAATATGGATATCGTAACTCCTGTTATTACTGGAAATGTAGATGTTTCTACAATAGGTTCATATATAATAAAATATAATATTACAGATTATTCTGATAATTCTTCATCAGTAGAAAGATTAGTTTATGTAGTCGATACCATTAATATCCCATCATATAATTTGAGTATCCCGACTTTAACTTTTTTACAACTAAATAATAATTATAATAATATTATATCAAATAATTGGTATGTTGAATGTTGGGTAAATATTACTGATTTTACGGATAATAATACTCTTGTTGATTTTTCACCAGTAAATTATGATAATGACGGAACTTTTAATTTATATATTAACGGTAATGGATATATGGGCATTTATTTTTATTTAAATGATATATATTATGAAACAACAAATCTTAATATTGAATTAAATACATGGACTAAACTTGGATGGAAACGCAATCAATCGTTTATTAAATATATTATAAATGATATAGTTATTGATGAAATAAATATAAAAAATGATATGGATGCAATAAAAAACATTTCATGTATTACTATTGGAAAATCATCAGAATATGATAATATATATTCTCATCATTTGAAAGGGTCTATATCAGAATTTAAATTATATATTGATAATATATTATTATTTAACTTGGATAATAATTATAAAGATAGCATTACAGATACTATACTTTATTATCCATCAATGCCTGTAATAGAAAGTAGGAGTTATACCATAATTGAAGAAAGTGAAGAATCATCGGGATTAGTATTTCATCTAAAAGCGTCCGAGATAGGAGAACAATGGAAATATAATGATGATTATTTATTTATACCTCATCCAATTGCTAACAATGTTCAATCTATTGTTAAAAATGATAATATATATGGATGGTCTAGAAATGGTAACATAGGATGGATTTTAGAGGATGATACAGCATTTAATTCAATAGATTGGGACGTTGGAATTACTCTGGAGCAATGGGTTTTTATAGATCATGGTTACATACCATTGCAAACATCTGGTAGTATGATATTAGCTGGACAATCATCTTTAACATATACACAAGATTTTGACTATGGTTTTTGTTTATTTCAATCTTTTTATCATTATAACACTTATCCTTATAATATGTTATCATTTTCTAGTAGATACATGTTTACAAAAATTCACGGCGATGGTAAAAATACAATAAATTTAAATAATATTCGTGGAAAATGGGCTCAATTGGTAATGGTATCGACACACGCACCCAGGACTATACAATTATATCTGAATGGTATTTTATATTTTACATATACTGGTAATCGACACGTAGTTAGTTATTATCCAGATCCGCGAAAATCAGTTAACAAGTTTACGGTAGGTTGTTCTAATGCAGGAAATATTCATGTAGAATCATATAATAATATATTTTTTGGAGATGTTTTTGTATATAGTAGACCTCATAAAGCAAGCCAAGTTTTAAACAATTATAAAAATCATTATGATACACACTTTGTAAAACAATTATTAGTAAAAGAAAATTATAATTTATATTTCCCATATTATGATATATCCCAAGGATATATGAAAGTAGATGTTGATTTAAATTTTATTAAATTTGATAGCTGGACTATAGAATATTGGTTATTCATACCAACAATACAATCTCCATATACACTAGAAATAGTATCTGTGAATAATAATAGATACGCTATGGGAATTCAAGTTAATGGACGTACCTTTTTATATCACGACCCAGTATGGGGGAATCGGATAGATTCAGCTCAATACATGATTCCAAATGGATGGAATCATTACGCATTGGTTAGGGGTACAAATTATTATAAAATATATGTTAATGGTAATCTTAGTATTACATCAAATATTGGTGATATATTATCATATTTAACATATCCAACTTTTGCTAACGAAATCACATCTAATTTTAATGGTATTGCGATAGGGGGTGAAGCTTCAACCATTGGATATGATAATACTTTAGTAAGTCAAATAAGAATTTCTAACATACCAGTATATACACAAAATTTTACACCATCCAAAAATCTAAAACAAACTAAAAATACTGTATCTTTACTTGATAAAAATTTTATGGATATAGCGACAAATAAATATGTTAGAAATTTTAATGCAACCTTTGGATATTCTAAAATAGAGAATCCACAAATAATACTTAATGGAGATTCCGTATTAACATTATTTAAAAATATAGATACTTATGTAGAAGAAGGGGCTACATTTATATCTAGTGGATTTACACCAGATGTTGAAGTTAAAATTATAAATAATGTTGATGTTACGAATGTAGGAATTTATGTTAATAGATACTATACAGATTATGATAATACTTATACTTATTCTACCAGAATAATAAATGTTATATCATATAATATTCCACCAGTCATAACACTAAATGGTTCAATAATTACATATATAGAATTAAATGAATCTTTCATAGATTTGGGTTATCTTGTAACTAATAATATAGGAGAAACTATAATACCTGTAATAACAGGATCTATAGATAATTCAATTAAAGGAGAATATAAATTAACATATACGGCAACTGATAGTTATGGTAATACATCATATATTATTAGAACAATTATAGTTACTGATTTACCTATTTCAAATATGTTTATGTGGGTAAATACAGCGTCGGCTAGTAATATTATAGGTTCTACTCAAAATGTATCATATATATACGATAGTAAAAATAGTATTAAATTAAATAAACTTACAGGAACTGTACAAATTAATAAAGAGCAAATAATAGGAAAACCTATGTTAGACTTAACAACCTCTTCTTTAAAAAGTGAATCAGTCTACCAAACTACAAATAACTCAACATTTGCAATAATAATTAAACAAACTATGGTAACAACAGATGGGTTTATATTCGGTCATTTAAATACCCAAAATTATAATCAAGGGTTATCGTTTGTTAATAATAATTCTACGAACGTTTTATCCAATGGAGGTAATTCTGAGACTAATTTACCAATTACTTTGAATACTCCTATAATGTATATTGGGGTAATGGGTGATGGAAAATTTACTTATTTAAAAATGATTGATTTGAATACAGGTATCGAAACTATTTCAACCAATTTAATTAACACTTCTCCTATAATTATTAATGATAATAATATATACATAGGTTCAGACCATAATTTAAAATTAAGTAAAATATATGTAGGTGAAATAATGTATTGGAAGCGAGTATTAAAATCTAATGAAATTTATAATATAGAGTATTATTTATATAATAAATGGAAAATTTCTAATAATGTATTTAATTTTAGTACAATTTTACCTACACTAGAATTAAAAGGAGAATCGGTTATATATTTACAAAACGGTATTGATTATTATGAACAAGGTATTACTATATATGACCCATTGGAAAAGAATACTATATTAGATATAGTAAATAATGTTGATAAAAATACTAATGGTATTTATATTATAACGTATACAATAACAACCTCGTTAAACGAAACCGTATCTATTCAAAGATCCGTTAATGTAAGTAATACAGTACCTATTTATATATTTAATAATAATAATAATATTATAGAAATACCAAATATTAATTTAAATATTATGAATAACGCTAATTGGACTGTCGAAGTATGGTTATACATTACATCAATTACGGATTTTACTGTTTTTAACATAAATTCTATATTAGAATTTAAAATTAAAAATATGTTACCAGTTTTAAATTTAATAGAAAATACTAATAATGTTATTGAAAAAAATAAATGGGTTCATTTAACTTGGATGAGAAAAACTAATTTTATATATACTTTTGTTAATGGGAAAATAAGTATTGGTGTAGAATCGCCTATATATTTAAATGAATTAACAAACTTAACAAATATTATAATTGGAACACGTGGAAAAATTTGCCAACCCTCGATAGAATCTATTGCTAAATATGACTTAGTTGATTTTTATCCAAATTGGTATATTTCACCCAATATAAATAATTTGTTATTATGGTTTAATACCAACATTGAAATTATATCACAAACTATAATATCAGTAAATTTGCCTATCATTGTAGAAGTTGTATTGGAAAATATATTATTTCCTATATTGACTTTTAATGGTTCAGATAAATGGTATATTTCTTTAAATGCACCATATAAAGATTTTGGTGTTGTTTCAAAATCATATATAGATAATTTAACAATTGATTCTTATATTTTTTCAATTTTGGATGAAAATAATAATGAATTATTAACTGAAAATATATTATCAAATAATACTAATATTATTAATTTAATTAATACAGGAACCGAAAGTGCGTATACTATCAAATATAAAGCTACCGATAATATTTCAAGTGTAATAAATACAATTGAGCGAACAATATATATTATTTCAGACAATATCTATTCTATATTATTTAATAATTATATAGAAACTATTAATTATACACAAACATTAAATAGTTCGTGGACATTTGAATTATGGATGTACCCATTATCATACCCTACTGTGGGAAATTATTCATATATTTTAGATACTGACATTTTATCTATTGTAATAGATAATATAGGAGATATTTATATATTAAAAAATTCTATATATACCAAAATTAATACTAATAATATATTATTAAATAAATGGATGCATCTTGCTGTGGTTTATGATAATAACTTAAAATGTTTTATTAATGGTAAAATATCTAATACCATAGAAATAATAATTAGCGATACACAAATTAATAGTGTATCTATAGGTAGTTCATTATTATACACTAATAAATTTATAGGTAAATTTTTACAACCATTAATTACTAATCTATCAAAATATATATTAGATTTTATACCAAATTGGTACTTGAATGATACAAATAGTGTTAATAATTTATTATATTGGTGTTATAATAATATTGAACTTATTTCAGAATATCCATTAAAAACAAATAATTATGAATATACTAACAGTATATTAGCAAAACCATTGATTTCATTAATAGGGAATTCTGAAATTGTAATAATGATAAACACTAATTATATAGAAAATGGTATTTTAGTAGAAGATTATATATTACAATCAACTCCATTAATCCCATATATAACATCAATATTAAGAAATGACGAAGAGCTATTATCAGCACCTATTGAACTAACCAATGGAATATCATTAGATTCTTATATCCTTACAAATAATATATATAATTATGTTATAACATATACGGTAACTGGGGTTAATGGAATTGTGAGTAATTTATTAAGAACAATTACAATATTAACTGGGATTACTATAACCCCTAGAACCAATTCTATTTTTGATAAATATAAAAATCTTCCAGGTTTTACTAGTTTAAATATGTATGGGGATAAAATAAATAATAAAATATACGTTCTTCCTTGGTTTAATACAAATTTTGCTAATTATACAAGTGTAATGAGTGAATATTTATATACTTCTGATGGTATTAATTGGACAATGTCTACGTTTTTTAAAGATATTACACCAATGTCATATGCAGCAGAGATGCATTTCAATCATCTTGGTATTTTTCATCAAAGAGTAACCGCGGCTAACATATATATTTATTATCATTCACTGGATGGAATAACATGGACAACTCGTTATACTGCAAATACATTTGGAATAGGTGGAGTCGTTGTACGAACTAATGATATGTGTTGTTGGGCCCGTTCATCTGCCAATAATAACTTATGGATATCTTTTGATACATTTACTTGGTATCAACCATATGTTTTACAGGGTAATCAGATTGAAGGAGTTTTATATAACAATGGTGTTAATGTATTATATAGCAGAGACTTAAGATTTACTACATCGGTAGATGCTTTAACATGGGAACCTATTAAATATGTCAATGATTATTTAATTGCAACCACTCCACAAAGATCAAATTTTAATGATTCTGGATCATTACTAAGAACTGGTCGAGTTTTTGATGGAAAATTTATAATTTGTAGTTATTCTACTTATGGATCAATGACAGAAAATTATATTATAAGTTCAGAAGATGCTATCACATGGACATATCATAGCATTCCTGTATTAAATGATATTATCATAAATTCAAATAACGGAAGCGGTACATTATTTTTTAAAAATATTATGTATTTAAATAAATTATATATTATTCTTATATGGGATACTCGTAATAATGAACAATATATTATAACCTCACCCGATTTAGATACATGGACTTATGAATATCCATTTTATGAAAATAATGACATAAATTATATATTAAGTGGAGTATCTACTTTTGGAGCAATGACCGGGGTTTATACAACTAATTATTATACAATAACATAATTATTATAATAAAATAAATATAATAAAAAAAATATAATACTAAGATATATAATAAAACATGTTATCTCTCGATGAAAAATTATTAGAAAAATATAGAAAAATGATTAATCTAAGTGAGCTCGATACAGTAGGAAACAATACTAATATTAAATCAAATTTAGTAATTTCTAATCTTACTATTCTTACAGATGCTTTTTTTAATAATAATATTATAATTAATGCAGATATTAAAACATCTAATAATATTATTGTTAAGGATTCCATAATACATAATATAACTAATAATTTAACTTATTCAAAAGTAATTACTAGTAATAGTATAATTAATACAGATAATATATATGTTAACAATAATTTGAATACTAATAATTATAATTCAAATAACTCTATTACTATTTTATCAAATTTAAATAATGTGAATATGACGTGCAATAATATTATATGTAATGTAATTACATCATTTTCCCCTATTAGTATTAATAGCAATAATATAAATTTTATATGTAATGGAATTAACTTTAACGGAATTATTAACAAATTATCATTTAATAATATTAATATATATGATAAAAAAATATTATTAAATAATGATTTCATAAATAATACGGGTTTAGATGTAGGAAATGACTCTGGTTTTAATATTTATGGAAACAATATTGGATTTATTAAAACAAATACTAACAATACTTCATTTATATTAAAACCCCCAAACGGTACAGTAAATAATCTTTTAACAACGGATAAATTATTTAATCTTAATATTAGTGGAAATACTAATATATTAGGGAAATTATCGTTATATAAAAATATAAATTGTGATAATATAAATATTTTTAATAACTGTACTATAAATTCATTTTTATATAGCGGAACAGTAAATACTTCAATTGGATTATTCGGTAATTCTTTATTTGTTGAAAATAATACAGATTTAATTACGGCAAAAACAAATAATTTAGTTGTAAATAATGATTCTGTATTCCAAGATACATTATATATGACATCAACTAATATTATGAATACTATATTATGCGATAATAATATTTTTTCTACTTCTTTGTCAACTATTAATAACGACTTAAAAGTTAAAACTAATTTCACTAACGTCAATGCATTTATTATGAATGATATTAATAATACATCTATGGTAACGTATAATATAAATGGAAAAAATATGAAAACTAATAATATTACAATTATGACATTATTAAATTCAAATAATGTTAATTGTAATAATATTATAATTACTAATAATTCTATAGTTAAAAATGATTATTACACTAATAACTTTAACAACACTTCTAATACAACCTCGAATACATTAATATTTTATGGCACTGTTGTTATTAATCAAATATCGGAATATTATATCAATTCTGAAGCTCAAACAAACTTAGCTGTTTCAACTTTTTATAAACGAGGTAATGTATTACATGTTACCTTGTGAATACTTTTCCTTTTCCACAAACTTATAAAATGTTCCAGCATAATCATCAAATGAAAAATTTTTATATTCGCTATTTTTAGAAATTAGCCCTAGCATAGTATCCATAGTATCTACTGTTAAATCTCCATTACCTCTAAATTTTTTATCACTTTGGTAAAATTTACAAAATAATATATCAGAATTGGGGATATTGGATTTAATATATTTTATTAAATTCGTTTTTACACTAGTGTAATTACTAGTATCTGTTAGACCACTAATATTAAAAAAAACCTTATAATATCCATATTTTACATATATATCAGGATATAATTTTTTTATCATATTTAAACAAGTTGATGAACTATTGGTCGTATCAAATGTTAAAAATATAATACTATCGTTTATAATGTCTGATTTTTTAAGTAATCCGATAAATGAATTATAATCAATATTAATTAAATTTGTTAAATATTTTGATTTTAACATCAATGTTCTACTGATTTTAATTTCTTTGTATGGGGTAACTTTATAATTATTTATATAATTATTATTACGTTCATATTTAACACCTAAATTTATATTTGATTTATGTGTTTTCGGTTCTGTTTTTTGCTCAATCTTTGCTTCTGGCTTGACCTCAGTTTTTGCTTCGGTTTTTTGCTCAATTTTTGCTTCGGTTTTTTGCTCAATCTTTGCTTCGGTTTTTTGCTCAATCTTTGCTTCTGGCTTGACCTCAGTTTTCGGTTCTTTTTTCTGCTCAATCTTTGCTTCTGGCTTGACCTCAGTTTTCGGTTCTTTTTTCTGCTCAATCTTTGCTTCGGTTTTCGGTTCTTTTTTCTGCTCAATCTTTGCTTCTGGCTTGACCTCAGTTTTCGGTTCTGTTTTCGATTTTGTTTTGGCCTCGGTTTTTGGCTCAATCTTTGCTTCTGTTTTTGGCTCAATCTTTGCTTCGGTTTTTGGCTCAATCTTTGCTTCTGTTTTTGGCTCAATCTTTGCTTCTGTTTTTGGCTCAGCGGTAGACTTATTATTTTTTTTAGATTTCGAATAAGATACATCTATAAATTTATTATCATCTGTATCTATTACTTCATATGAATTTTCATTATTCAATGACATATTATAAATATATAATAATATATATCTTTAAATATTATACGATAATATAATCAATATATAAAATCTTATATATATATCATATGATAAAAAAAAATTACAAAAAAATAGCAAAGGTAAATACATTATTAATGCTTATTATTAATATAATTAATAATTTTTTTTTTTATTTAAATAATGATTGTAAATTTTCCAATAATAACTTTACGGCAACTATAATAATGATTGCGATATTTCATTTTACGTTTAGCTTATATATACTTAAAATAATGGATAAAAAATTTGTTAAGGAAAATATGAAAAATAAATTTATTCATACAGCTGTTCGATTAGCATATATTAAATTTTTAACATTATTAATTAAAAAAAATTTATATAATAAAAATCCCAAAATCGATATATATATAATATTAGAACTTATTATAACGGTAACATTATTAAGCGTTACCAGAAAGTTTTTAAAATATATTGGAATAAACAACAATATTTTAAATATCGTTATAGAAATATTCTTTATTACAATCGTAAATCAATATTTGGTATATGGTACAATATCAACAAATAATTTTATTAGTTTTTTCGGATGGGTGATTGGTATTATAATATATCATATGTACGTTAAAAAAAAAATAACTCCGAAAATACCAAAATATACAATTATACCTATAAAACATTAAAAATGATTTATATAATAAAATAATATAATGTTTATATGGTTGGTGGATTACTTCAAATGGTATCAACAGGAAAACAAGATGTATATCTTACATATAACCCAGAAATAACATTTTTTAAAAAAATATATAAAAAACATACAAATTTTTCTACACAATTACAAACATTTTATCCAGAACAGGATATTGAATATGGTAACACTATAACATTTAAACTTAATAATTGTGATGCGATACATAGATGTTATTTAGAAATAGAATTACCAGAATTATCGTTCAATGATAAAAATATATACGATGATATATACATTACAAAAAAAAAACATGATAAACAAATACTAGAAAAACAATACGAGATTTATAGTATTAATTTCAATAATTTAAATAATTATATTAATGTTGAATTGGATTTATATAAACAATTAAATAATATTATCAATATTGATAATATTACTCTTAAAAAATTAGTAAAATGTGTAAATGATTTTAATTATTATAATAGAGATATAAAATCCGAATATATAAATAAAATTGAATCAAATATTTTAAAAAAGATAAATATTTCAGATTATATTATAAATTTGCATATATTCGATAAAAATAAAATTATATCATATCTTCATAATGTTTACAATATCATGATATTTTATTTAGACAAATATAATAAAAATAAAATAAAAACACTAGATAAAATAAATAATATTAATGATTATAAAATACCATTTAATTATTCTAAATATTTGGGGCATAACTATTTTATAAATTTTTCATTAGAAATAGGAGGAATGCAAATAAATAAATATTCTAATCATGTATTACATATAAATCAATCTCATCATATTAATTCTGACAAAAAAAAAAATTATGATGAAATGATAGGAAATGTTGAAAATCTTTATGATTTTAATAATAAAAAAAAAGGTGGTAATAAAATCATGATTCCTTTAATTTTTTGGTTTAATAAACATATAGGTAGTTGTTTACCAATAATTTCATTGAAATATTCGGATGTAATTATTTCCGCCAAAGTAAATGATATTACAAAAATTATATGTTTTAAAGATTTTGAAAAAATGTACGAAGAATTATTAATAATTAGTGTTATGTTTGAAGAAAAAGATACTATTGTTATTGATAAAGAATTATTATATACGCATTATGATATAGATTATAATAATAAAATTATTAATTATAATTGTAAATTAATAAATAAAAAATTATTATCTTTACAATTTTCTGATTTATTGGATTCGGAAATAAATGATATATTGATTAACAATGGAAATAATATTACTTCGGATGAATTATTGATAATTACTGGTAAAAAATATAATAACCAAGATGTATTAAATAAATATAATTGGGTTAAAATGATGAATGCTATTTCAACAATAACAAAAAATAAGACGTTTTATAATAAAATATCATCACATTACCCATACATCGATTTTAATTCTTTATATAGTAAAATACCTCAACCTAATATAAAATTAATCTGCGAAATGTTATATTTTGATAATGATGAAAGAAAAAAATTTGCTAATTCGAATTTAGAATATATAATAGAAACATCGGATGAAAATATATTTACTATTGAAAAAATGGATTATTTTACATGTGAGTTATCTTTTAATAATTTAACAAAAGGATTATATTGGTATATACAACCAAACATATTTATATCGGGATTATCATTATATGGTCAAAATACTGAGCTATTGTATGATATATATAAGTATTTTATTAATAATCCAGTGGCTGAACATAAATTAATGCTTGATAAAGAAGATTGTATATCACACAATACCACCGATACATATAATACATATACACAATCATATAAATATTTTAATAATATATTAGCAAAAGGGGTTTATTATATCCCTTTTTGTTTATATCCTGAAGAATCTCAACCATCGGGTACTATTAATTTAAAATATTTCAAAAGTAAACAATACTATGTTTCATTTAATAAAGTATTTATATCGGAATATTTAATGTTTTTAAAAAATATATACGGAACTATTAATAATACTTTAAAATTACATTTTATTTCTAAAAATTATGATATATTAGAAATAAAAAAAGGAAAAGTAAATATAATTTTTGGTAAATAACTCAACTATTACTATATAATATAATTATATTATATAGTAAATAAATTTATAATTTATCTATTTTTTTTTTAATAATAATTAACATATCATATATTTTGTGGTTTATGTAATCATTATTATAATTATTATAATTAGTATCAATCTTAAGATACTTTAAAAATTGTGTAAGCGATATTGTTAATGGACAATCTTTTTCTAATCTAATTATAATAAAGATTTCAAATAATTTTAAGAATAAAATCTCTTGTTTACCAATTTCAAAAAAAGTTGAATTTTTCATAAATTCGCTGAAAAAAATATAAAAATAATCAGGAGGTTTAACAGTAATATCTATGTTTAATAGATATAAAATTTTTTCTAATATTTTCACCCTTTCGTTATATTTATAATTAATATATTTATAATAATTATCATCTGACGAAATTTCATTATGATAATCATAGCGTTCTGTTATTGTATTATCAATATTTCTTCTATTTATTATTTCACCTATTTTTATATTATTATCTTTGTTATATATTTCAGTATTATCCATTAGTTTATATAAATAATATTCAAGTAAATTAAAACTAATAACATTATTATTATAGTCAGAATGAATATTTATATAAGGGCGTGATTTTTTTTCTAATTCCGAGCATAATTTACTAACTATATAATATAATGATATATTATTATTCCAATTACATAATTTTAGTATATCGGTATCTAAGATACCTAGTAATAAATTTTTTTCTATATTTGGTTTATAATATTCTATCATTGGAGGCACGTGTGGATAATCTTCCGATAAAATAATATGAAATTCTATGTATTCGTAATTATATTTTTCTTTTATAATATTCATTATTTTTCCCATATCGCTATCCTTATCAAATATTAATTTTATTGTCAAATCATATAAATTTTTTACGTTCTCAAACATAATATAATTATCAGTATTATTATTAATTTTTTTAATATCTTCAATAATTAATTTCCTTTGTTCATAATCTTTCACAATTGTAAACTTTTTTGTTGCTTGAAAGACACTTAAATCAATATCTAATTTATTATAATGAATTAATTTTTTTATATTATTTACATTTTCTTTATTATTAGTTAAATTAAAAACATCATCGTCCATATCATCAATATATTTAAGTTTACTTGCTATTTTTTTTAAATTTAAAACTATATTATCAATTGAAATATCGGTATAACATATATCTATATTAAATTCATTCATTATATCACAATTCGTAAATGTTATAAAACAATAATTAGTAAAATCCGTTTTCATAATTATTTCAATATCGCATACTTTTAACGATATTTTGTTTTCATTGTTAAAATTTTCTACATTATAAATAACAATGTCAGATATTTGGGTAATTTCTTTCGTAAAAGCATCCATTATTAATTAATATAATATAAACCATTATTATCTAATTATAATTAATATTCAATTTTTTCTCTAAAAATAGAAATTAATATAGATAAATAAATATTTAAATTAGATGATTTTAATATAAATAATTCAAAGGAACTTAGATTTATAATAATATCACATGAAATATTTAACAATTTATCGTTATTTATAATTTTTAATAATAATTCACGTAATATATTTTCCATAGTATAATTATTTATGGTAAAAATATTATATAATTTATAATAAACATCACTAAACGATAATTTATCATTAATTAAGTAAGATAATATAATATCAACATTAGAAGACGTTGGAGTATTATATAATTTATAACATATTTCAGGTGTTAAGTTTTTATTATATATTACCATAGTTTGTAATATATTAATTGCTTTTCGTAAATCACCTTTAGATATATAAGTAATGGTTTCTATAATTTTACTATCAATCACAACTTTTTCTTTTTGTAATATTTCGTTTAGTTTTTTTACTATTGATAAATTATTAACATAATTGAATCTAAAATTCATACATCTGGATTTTATCGCAGGTATTATTTTATTATCATAATTACAAATTAAGCAAAAACGTATAGTTTCAGAATATTTTTCAATAATTTTTCTTAATGCAAATTGAGCATCATACGTCATTGAATCAATTTCATCTAAAATTATTACTTGTATTCCTTCTACAAACATATTAGATTTATCAGCAAAACCTTTTATTTCTTCTCTAACTGAATTAATACCTCTATCATCAGAAGCATCTAGTTTCATAACCATAAGTTTAGCATCGTTTTTATATATATCATGAATTAAAGCTAATATTGTAGTTGTTTTACCAGTACCTGGAGGTCCATAGAATAATAAATGAGGTAATGATTTATTTTCCAATATTTTTCTCAATACCATTATATTTTTTTGATGTCCTACTATATCATTTATACAATTAGGTCTATGTTTTTCTGTCCATTGTAAATAGTCACTCATAATTACTATTTACATAATATATATTTATAATGTAATTACAATAAAATAAAAAAAATTTAAATATTGTATATATTCTTCCCCTCCTTTTATTAGATTTTTATCAATTTCCATTAATTTTAAAAATAGTTTTGATTTTTTATCATCGGTTGTTTTTAAATTTAGTATAAAATTATGAAATAAATTTATTTGATTAACTATAGAATAACCATTATTATAAATATTATTTATTGATTTGTATAATTTATCATAATTTTTATCATATACATTTATAATAATTTCATTAAATAAAACATCTGGTATTACTCCTGATAATTCATCGACGATATTATATTTAATATTTTTATTAGAATTGTGATAAAGTTCTAATAAATTTATAGCATATCGCATATCTCCTTTTGAAATATCCGCAATTTTATTAATCGCTTGATCGTATTCTAAATGTTCTTTTATACATATGTAGTTTAAACGTTTAATAATATTCTCATTAGATATTTTATTAAATGTAAAATACGAACATCTTGATATTATAGGATCGATAATTTTATTTAAATAATTACATATTATACAAAATTTTGCAGAATTTGAATATTGTTCTATTATTCTTCTTAATGCAAATTGAGAATCAGGTGCCATTGTATCTGCTTCATCTAATATTATTATTTTCCATGTCGATTTTCCGTTTTTATTATGGTTGTTTACATTACTTTGTTTAGCATAGTATTTTATTTTATCACGCACTACATTAATCCCTCTTTCATCAGAAGCGTTCATTTCAATAATATTATTTTTATAATCAGAACCGAAAATATTTTGCGCCAAAGCCATTATAGTGGATGTTTTTCCACAACCCTGTGGTCCTGAAAATAATAAATGAGGCATATTAATATTATAAGATGATGAAGTTAGTATATCAATTATCAAATCTTGAGAATATATTTCATCTAAAGACGAAGGTCTATATTTTTCAGTCCATATATTATTATCGCGATACATTATAATAAAAGTATTATTTATTATTTAAATATATATATATATATAATTATATATATATATGGCTGATAATAATAAAAATATTAAAAAATCGATTAAAAATGAAAAAGTAATAAATAAAACAATTTTAGGAGGGTTCCCTAGTATTATTATAAATAAAGATACAAAAACAAGAATATCTAATATAGATATTAATGAATTAATAAAACCAAATACTAATAATAATATTACTAATAATATTAATATAAATAACAATGAAACTGAAAACTTCGATGCATTGCAATTACTATAAAATATTATGTTTTATATAAGAATTTAACGATTTTATTTTATTTTGAGAATATTCGGATAATATGTTAGTAATTTCTACCATTATACTAAATATATCCTTATTTTTATAAGGATTAAAAACTTTAAATTTTGATATATAATTTTTTATTATATATCCAAAATATACACAATCATAACAATGATCAAAAAGATTATTATCATCTATTACTGATTTATGATATGATGGTCGTATAACTCTATTAAAATAATACAGTTTTCCCTGATATTCATCAATATTATATACATATGGAACCAAATCTTTTTCTAGTAATAATCTGGATTCTGTTGAACTTTGAGGAGCATAAAATTGTAAATATATATCACCTTTATAATAATTATATTCTTTTTCTGTTTCATAACCACATCTAAATTTAAGATAACTATAATCTGGTTTTATTATTTTATGCCATCTTATATTAGATTCCTGATTACCTAATACTTTTAAATCTTCGGTACCTTCTCTAATATCAGACATGAATAATAATTTATGATCTCTGTTTTTGAATTGTATTTTATATTTTTCCGCAAGTTCGTCTGTAAAATAGCCTTTAGTAATTTCAATTACTTGATCTTTTTTTTTATATAATTCGAGATTGTGGTTATTAGGATCTGCTAAATACCATCGAGTATTTGGGAATAATTTACATAATAATAGTATATTATCTCCAGTGGCAGAACCAGCATATATTACATGAACTTCTTTATCATCTTCGTTAATAACTTTCATAAAAAATAACATAGTTACTAATAACATTTTTAGTTGCCCCCAATGAACTACTGTTTTTGGTTTAGGATAAGTATTTTCATAATTAACTACGTATGGAACCTCGGAATATTTATATATTAAAGAATTGTATTTAAATAAATCCATGCTTTTATATTGATCTATCTCAAATTTATCACTTCTCATACTATCATTAGATAAAATATGATATAAATAACCATCGTTGCATTTTTTATTACAAAATTTAATAGAATTATTATTTTTAGCTAATTCTTCTTTATATTTTTTACTATCCTGTAAATTTATTTTTTTTTTAAGATGATTATAACAACGAGTACAATCAGTTATATTTTTATAACTACAAAAATATTCAACACAATGTGGATTATTTTTAACTAATTTTTTTTTTTCATTACTTAAATCGCATTTACCTATATAATATGTAATATTTTCTAAACCTTCTGTTCTTTGTAACATTATATACTAATAATTATCATAATAAAAATAAATTATAATAATTATCATAATAAAAGATGTAAATATAATTTACTGAAATATGTGCTATAACTCAGTATAACATAAAAAAAAGATATATTTATATTATTGATAAAATTATCAACAATATAAATATTTTATATTATTTACCAAAATATAAATATTTTATATTATTTACCAAAATATAAATATTTTATATTATTTACCAAAATATAAATATTTTATATTATTTACCAAAATTACAAAAATATGTAATTAATATAACGGACCTGGGTCATTATTATACCGAGGGTTTTGCTGTTTTTCTGTTAATAACGTTGGTCTTTTTCTTGGAGTGATAATTATAGAATCATCTAAGGTTTTAATACTATCACGTATATGGTTTAAATCGTATTTGTCAATATCTAAAAGTATCCTTTTAACTTTTGATGAATTAGTACCAAGAGGAGTATTTTGTTGTTCGTGCTGCGTTGTGTTTTCAAAAACTTTATCCCCTTTATTAATTGTGCTATATTTATCTAAAAATTCACTCTTCTGGTGAACATTATTCATTTTTAATTATATTTAGAAAAATAAACTATATGATAAACGTTATGATAAACTAATATGATTTCTCTAAATTAGCCGTGTTTAACCACAGCTAAGGTAATATATATTATTATATGTAATATTTATATATAATAATTTTCATTTTTTTTTTATAACTTACGTATATATATATTACAGTCAATGGAATGTCTATGTAAATATAAAGATATATTTGGAAAACCTAATGAAGGAATACATTCATATAGATTATTAGACCTTGCAATTATGGATATAATATTTACTATTATAGCAGCTTATTTGATATCTATTGTATATGGGAATTTTAAATGTAACTTAATAATATTATTTATCTTAAGTATTATTCTACATAAAATATTTTGTGTGGATACAACAATAATAAAATGGATAAAAATAATTAGTGGATTATAAAAATATTTACATTTAAAGCGGATAGCTTGTTATTTAGTAAAAATGAATACCCCCCATCTCAAAGGAACAAATAAAAATTATAAATAATATCCGTACTTGTAATATTTCAGTAAATGCAGTCGCGGGTAGTGGTAAAACAACTACGAGTTTGTTTATCTCTGAAAAATATCCTAATAAAAAAATATTATTACTTACATATAATAGAAAATTAATGGACGAGACCATAGAAAAAGTAAATAAATTAAATTTAACAAATATTGAAATTTTTACATATCATTCGTATTCTAATAGAAATTATAATACTTGCTACAATGATTATGATATGAAAAATATTATTATACAAAATATTAAATGCAAGATATGTAATAATTACGATATTATTATTTTGGATGAATGTCAAGATATGAATATTATATATTTTGAAATGGTGTGTAAAATATATAAAGATAATAATAACATAAATGCTAAATTTTGTATTTTTGGCGATGTTAATCAAGCGATAAATCAATATATAGGATCTGATGAAAGATATATAGAATGTTCTGATAAAATATTTAATCTTAATAAATTTAAATAGATAAATTGTAATTTATCTACAAGTTATAGATTATCTGATGAAAATTCGGCATTTATAAATAATTGTATTTTTAATGAAGAAAAAATTAAAACAATTAAAAGTACTGGAGTAAAACCAAAATATATTATTTATAATGCTTTTAATGTAAAAATTATATATGACGAAATAATAGATATTTTAAAAACATATAAACCGTGCGATATATTTATCTTAGGGTATTCAGTAAAATCTGATAAGTCACCTATTAAAAAATTAGAAAATTATTTAAAATATAATAAACCAGAAATAAATATATATGCACCCAGTTCAGAAGAAGAACATATAGATAAAACTATTTTAGATGATAAATTAGTATTTATGTCATTTCATCAATCTAAAGGACTAGAGAGGAAGGTTGTATTTTTGTTAGGATTTGATAAAAGTTATGAAAAATATTACAATAGAGACGTAATTGAATCTGTTAATAAATGCCCAAATCCTTTTTATGTTGCTATTACCAGACCAATTGATAAATTAATAATAATGCATAGTTCTAGTTTTGATTATTTTGATTTTATAGATAAAGAAAAAATAAAAAAATATTGTGATTTTGTAGAAGTTGATATGGAAATTTTAAATAATAATATACTAAATAATAATATTATAAAAAAAAATATTAGTGTCACTAATTTGATAAAAAAAGTAAACATCGAATCATTATACGAATGTTTCAATAAACTGAATATTCAAAATATTCGCAAAATACAAAATAAAATACACATAGTTAATAAAATTAAAACACTAAATACTAATCATGGTTATGAGAATGTAAGTGATATAAATGGAATTGCTATAATAGCATGTTTTGAATATCTTAAAACAAAACAATCTACAATTATAAACTATTGTTCCAATATGGGAAACTTTACTAATGAAATAAGTAAAATAGCTTTTCAACATAAATCAAAATTAGATGAAATATGGAATCAACAAGAATTTATTGATAATATTGCGTATATTTCATCTTTATATTCTTCTCTTAAAAGTAAATTATTATTTAAATTTTTACAACTTAATAACTTTGATTGGATTACTAGAGACATACTAAAAAAATGTATTACGCGACTAAATGAATTGAATTTAACGGATAATGTTAAAATGGAAGAATATATGTATGTTACGATTAATAATTTAGATATAATAGGATGTATTGATTGCATAGATGGTGATAATATATATGAATTTAAATGTGTTGATAAATTATCCATTGAACATTATTTACAATTAGTAGTTTATATGTATATTAATGAAACAATAAAAAGAAAAAATAAACATAAAATTAATGAATTCGTATATTATATAAATAATAATGGTTTGGTTAAGGGTTTAATTACGGAAATAAATACCAATGGTATAAAAATTAATAATATATATGTACATAAAAATAATATATTTTATAACAAATATTATTTATATAATGTATTAACAGATGAATTAAATCAGATTATATGTACCTATGATGTATTGGAAGATATAATGAAAATATTGTTACAAGTGTCACCTCGGATCTCCATAAATACAATTAATTTTATTGATAATATGCGAGTAATATCTAATGGTTATAACATATAATTATATATATTATTCTCGGTGTTTTTTTTTGTGAAATTAATTACATTATAAAAAAAATGATAAAGAAATATATTAACATATATTATTAAGTAATGCCATATAGAATGTTAGAATTTCAAATATATGATTTTGTAGAATCACACGATATTTCTAAAGAAGGTTATAAACAATATATTATTAATGTATTTGGTAGATGTGAAAACAATAAATCAATTTATTTAAGATTGATTGGTTTTAAGCCATATTTTTACATATTATTTCCACATGAGTTACAAAAAAGCAAAGTTAATGACTTATGTAATTTTAAACAAAAAACTATATTAAGTATTCAAGAAAAAATATTAAATGGTAATAAGCTTATTTGTAATTCAACTATAGTTGAGTCAAAAAAAGTTGAAGGTTTTAACGATGATGCTAAATATTATTTCATTAAAATGGAATTTTATAATTATTGGAGTTTTATGGAATGGAAAAAAATAATAGAAAATGAAGAATTGCAAATTATAAATAAAAAATATAAGTTAGAAATATATGAAGCTGATTTATCACCAATGTTAAGGTGTTTTCATATAAATAATATTGGAGGATGTTCATGGGTTCGCGTAACTGATTATATTGAAATTAGTGACGTCGCCACTTGCGACATATCTATATCAACTAATTGGAATAATATTAAACCTATTATTAAAGATATTAACGCACCTTTAAAAATATGTTCATTCGATATTGAATGTTATTCAGAAAACGGTAATTTTCCAAAAGCAGATAAACTAGAAGATAAAATAATACAAATCGGTTATACTTATACATTATTAGGTGAATCAGTACCATATAGGAAATATATAGGGTGTTTGGATAAAACTGATAAGTTTGATGAAGAAACTATAGTTGTATCATTTAAAACTGAAGAGGAGTTATTATTAAATTTTATGGAAGAAATAACTAATAACGGTTGTGATATTATCACTGGATATAATATATATTTTTTTGATGAAAAATATATACATGATCGTTGTGAATTATTAAACGTAGATATTTCTCATCTTTCTAAATTAAAAAATCATAAATGTAGATTTATGAAAGAAAAAAAATTAGCATCTGGTGCAATGGGGGAAAATTATAATAGTTATTGGGTAACACCAGGTATTATTCACATAGACTTGATGAAAGTAGTGCAATCAACTAGTAATTTATCATCATATACTTTAGATAATGTTTCATCAAATTATATAAATGGTAATATAATAAAAATAAAAAAAAAATCAGATAATCTCTATATACTACAATGCAATAATATTAAAGACATACTTAAAGGAGATTGGATACATATAGAAATTAATAAAGGAGTTATATCTGAAAATATTGGTAATAAATTTATGGTTACTGAAACCAATGACTGCGATAATTCTTTAATTATTCGCGATAATAACAATGAATTAGATTCAATAGATACAGAGTTTAAAATAAAATGGTTACAAGCTAAAGACGATATTACACCGAGTGATATTTTTAATTTATATGTTGGTAACGGTGAAGATAGGTCAAAAATTGCAAAATATTGTATCAAGGATTGTGTATTAGTAAATATACTTATTAATAAACTAGAAGTAGTATCTCGAAATATTGAAATGGCTAATGTTTGTTCTGTACCGTTACAGTATTTATTTACAAGAGGTCAAGGAGTAAAGATATATTCGTTATGTATGAAAGAATTTCGAATACATGGATATATTTTCCCACCTCTTCATTATAATAAATCAATTTGCAAAAAATGTAATAAATCATATAAAAATATGTATACTTGTACTAGATGTAAAATTAACACAGTAGAAGATAATAATATATCAACAGATAATGATAATTATGAAGGGGCCATTGTTTTTAATCCAATAGCTTCAGTAATAGACGAAGCGGTTAGTGTAAAAGATTATTCTAGTTTATATCCATCGTCAATAATACAAAAAAACATGAGTCACGAAACCTTATTAGAAGATGATAAATATCTTAACTTACCATATATTACTTATTATACGTCCATGTATGTAGATAATAACGGAAATAATAAAACATGTAAATTCGCAAAAAAAAATAATAAGATTGGTGTTATACCCACTATTCTTAATAATTTATTACAAGAAAGAAAAAACGTTAAGAAGAAAATGAAAATTGAGAAAGATTCATTTAAATATAGTATTCTTGATGCTAAACAATTAGCACTTAAAATAACTGCAAATTCTTTATATGGGCAATTGGGATCTATTTTTTCTAATATAAGAAAAACAGAACTCGCAGCATGCACAACTTCTACAGGAAGAGAAATGTTAATATTTGCAAAAAAATACGATGAAGAGATATTACCTTTCGTAATGAATACTTTAAAATATAATTATAAAAATAATAATAATAATGAAAATGAAAAAATATATTATGAACAATTAATAACAAATGATGATTTGAAAAACAACATAAAAGAGTATCTACATACTTTGGATAATATTACGATTCAACCTGTTATAAAATACGGAGATACTGATTCTATATTTAGTTGTTATAGATTTACTGAAAATTCTTATAATAAAATTAATATTTCATCAAATTATTTAAAATCCATAATAGACTTTTCATATAGTTTAGTAGAAGGTTATTTCGAAGATAAATATAAATTATCGTTAAAAAATGAATTTGATAGGTATTTAAATAAAATAACAAAAAATACAATACCTATATTAAATAATTCTAATGATAATGTTTCATTATTCGTGAAAGAATATATAGAAGAAAGTTATTTTCCTTTATTGTGGAAAATAATCGAGATTATAGAAAAAGATCGTTTAGAAATTCTTGATGAAGTAATTTTAGATTGGGTTGACCAAAAATTTTATAAATATAATTTTAAAAGAGAAAATTTTTTTATGAATATTAAAAATTATTTATGTAATAATGTATATACTGTTATAAATAAAATATTTCCGACAAATGAATATACCGTTATTAATATTTCGGATATAGTATATTTAGTTGATAATATTAAGAGCCTTACAACTAAAACAGGAATATATAAATCTTGTGAAAAATTATTAACAGTAACTATAAAAAATAAATGGGAATATAGTTTATTTAATGAAAAATTACATGAAATTATTAATGAGTATTTGAGCAATGTATTAATAGAGTACCGTCATGATAAAAAATTAAATAACATAATATGTAAAAAATTAGTATTTAAAAAAACTATAGATAAAACTGATTTAGATGAGATAAAAGAAAATATTATATTAATAAATAATGATTTTGATATAGATACCAAAAATATAAATAGTATACACGATGATACATTTATATTAAAATATAATAAATATAATGGTAGAAAAACAATGGATGAAATTATAGAAACATTTATTGTATCTGACCTGGATTTAGATTTTAATAGTTCAACTATAAATTTCCATACTAATATACTTTCTTTCGTAAATAAATATTTAAGAAGGGATGATACAAATAGTCAAAAATATATTTATACTAGGCTTCATCCGAGATGGGTTTACGATAATGATAAAAAATATATTTATGTTGATATATATGAAGGAGGTAACTTAATTGTAGATAATAGAACAGTTGAATTGACTATAAAGTTAGGAAAATTATCTGGACATATGATTAAATATGTTTTAGAAGACCCTCATGATTGCGAATATGAAAAAACATATTGGCCTTTTATAATTCTAACAAAAAAAAAATACGTGGGTAATAAATATGAAAACGATCACACTAAAAACGTATTGGATTTTACAGGAATTGTATTAAAACGACGGGACAATGCACCTATAGTAAAAGAAATTTGTGGAGGTATTATAAATAATATATTGAATAATAATACTGTTGAACATATTAAAAATTATACCGACATGTGTTTAAAAAAAATGTTTAATAATGAATATAATTTAAAATATTTTTTATTAACTAAAAAACTTAAATCGAATTCGTCTTATAAAGATTGGACTAAAATGTGTCATATGGTTTTAGCTAATAGAATAACGGAAAGAGACCCAGGTAATGTAATCCAAAGTGGTTCTAGACTAGAATATGCATTTATTAAAAAAAAAAATATTAGTAAAAAACATTTACAAGGAGAAATTATAGAATCTCATGATTATATAATAAAAAATAATCTAGAAATTGATTATTTATTTTATTTAAAAAACCAAATTATGAAACCATCGCTACAGTTTTTAGAACTTATAGATAAAAATTCATATAAAATATTTGATGAGTATATTGAGTTTTATTCAAAGACACCTTTGGAAAGATTTAAGGAAGAATTTAAAAAAATAAAAAAAAAATGTATAGCATCTCTTATAAAAAACAATAAAGAAAATACTAACATGTTAAAAATATTAACATTATTAGGAGAATATTTAAAAAATAAAAAAAATAATAATATCGATTATATATTAAATATACCATTAATAAATAATCAATTAACTATAATAAACAATTAATGATAATAATTAATTTTAACTATTTATCATATTAATTTGAGATGTTTGTAAACTTTTTGTATTGGTTTCAGTATGATACGATGAAGAATTACCTGCATTTTCCGAATAATCACCACCCGAGATACTTTCATTCAAGCTACTTTTATTCGTGGAATTTACACTATTCTGTTTAGATTTATGATTTTTTTTCATTTTATTGTTTTTATGATTTTTTTGTTGTTTTTCACTTAGGGATATACGATCGGACTGATTAATATTATTGTATTCTGAAGAAAAATATGAATGGTATTCAACTAATTTATCATTATTTTTAAATTTTTTATTTGTGTGTTTTTTTTCCGTATCACTAATATCCGACTCGGAAAATGAGGAACCTGAATCACTTCCTGTCGAAGAAGAAGAACTAGATGAAGAAGAAGAAGATGAAAATTCTTCTTCTTTTTTATTTTTTGATTTACTTTTACCTTTATCTTTGTCATCACCTTTACCTTTATCTTTGCCTTTATCTTTGCCTTTATCTTTGTCATCACCTTTACCTTTGTCATCACCTTTACCTTTACCATCTCCTTTACCTTTACCATCTCCTTTACCTTTGTCATCACCTTTACCTTTGCCTTCACCTTTACCTTTACCATCTCCTTTACCTTTACCATCTCCTTTACCTTTACCATCTTCTTTACCTTTACCATCTCCTTTACCGTCATACTTACCTTTACTTTCGACTTTACCTTTGTCATTACCATCACTATCACCATCACTATTGTTATCACTATCACTATTGTTATCACTATCACCGCCTGAGTATTTATCATAATTACGGGTTTTCCTTTTACTAATCTTTCGAAAACCTTTTTTAGGTAAAGTTAGTTCTTTTTTAACTGCTTTTCCACCACTTTGTTTATATTGTTTATAATTTGGATTAAATGCGGAAGTGGATGAAAAAGACTGCACCATATTTTGATAATCCTCTTTATTGATAAATAAATCCGATGAATTGGAATTTAAGAAAATTTTTTTAATCGAGTCATCAGTGTCTATACTAGTTTCCTTATCATAACGAATAGTATTACTCTTATTGGTACTTTCTTCTTCCGAATTACGAGGCGAAACTATCGGAGTAAGGTGTTTGTCAAGATCTGTGCTATCTGATTCGCCATTCAATGATCTTTCGGAATTGGTATAAGGGTGTTTAGTTACATTTTTTACTGTATCGTAATTTGAAAAAGCTCCTCCCATTTATATAAATAATATAGAAAAATATTATTTATATTAAATATAAATGTTTTACTTAAATATAAAAATTATTTACATCTTTATTATTATAATTATACTAAGCTTACTTAATAGCTTACCTAATAATTATTCAATCGAAAAAGAAATAAAAAAAACATCATTAAAAGAAAATGAAAAAATACACAAGATAAACAATATATATTTTAAAATAATAAAAGAAAATAATGATATTAATAATCAGAAAAAAACAATGATGAGTAATATTATAAATAATATTTATAATTTAAAAGATTATTTATATAAAAATATTGATAAATATCCAAAATATAGAAAATATATAATTAATTTACAAAAAAATCTTAATAATAATACGATTATTAAAGAAACATTCGATGATACAAAGACTTCATATAGTTTAAATAAAGGTGAGGTATTATCATTTTGTTTAAAAAGTAAAAATACAAAAAAAATTCATGACATTAATACATTAATGTATGTTGCTATACATGAGATAGCTCATATAGCTTCTCCAGAATTTGGACATGATGAATTATTTAATAAAATATTTAGGTTTTTTATTGTAGAAAGTATAAATATAGGAATTTATAAATATGTAAATTATAATCTCTATCCTATTGAATATTGTGGTATGCAAATAAATTCTAATATATTATAATATAATATAATTATATTATGAGAGATCCGATAAAAATAATACATAAGTTTAAAAACAATAAAGGAAAAATAATATATATTCCTTTTATATTTATAGGAGGAATAGTACCTAAAAATGTATATGATATATTAGTATTTATTGATGATCTTGATTTTTTTACAACCCTTGATAAAATAAAAATATCAGAATATCAGATTATGGAAAATTTCTATGGAGAATTTTGGTATAATTTTTTTTTTATCAAAGATCATATAAAATATCAAATCAATATAATAAAAGAGTCTAAAACACAAAAAACAGCAATAATAAAAAAATATGAAAAAAAATGGTATGAAAAACATATTAATAATCCATTAGATGACGTAAAAAAATATTCGTACATTAGTAATCATTATGACACTATGTCATATAAAAATTTAATATATCTAAAAAATACAAATGATTCTAATAAATTAAAACAAACATCACAAATCGGCGGAGATGATAATGATGATGATGATGTTATGGAAAAAGATGATTATAGTGAAGACAATAATTTCGATAATGATATGGATGTTTATGATGAACCCGATAATATTATAGAAAATAGTTTTAATCTTGATGAGCTTACTAATATATATAGAGAATCATATATTGAAAATGAAAAAGATACAAAAAATACTACTAAATTAATAAATGATATATTACAACAAGAAAAAAATAAATTAAACAAAAACATTATCGAATATATAGATAAATATGATAATTTAAAAAATGATATGGAGTTATATAACATTACTGATAAATATTATATAACAAATCAATATATATATAAAAATGATACAATAGAAAATATTAAAAAAAAGATTTGTTTAACTATACCCACGTCTCCCATTTTTAAAAATATTAAAATATTACCAGAAACTCAATATATTTGGTCTAAATATAATTATTTAGGTAATATAGAGAAAGTTATTATCGGTTATAAATGGTTATATGTAAATGAATTGCTTGATATTGACGTAGAACCAAGTAATAATATTACCACCTACTTACAAGAAAATAATAAATTATCTTTATTGTATCAACGATATAATTATAAATTAAAAAGAGAAGATAATAATGATGATATATTAAATGATTATAGTTACTTTATTACTAATAATGAATTATATTTATTAGATATATTTAATGAATTAAAAACATGTCATGATATTAGCGATGATTCTAAAAAAAGATTAGCGGAAACATATTTGAAAATATATTTCCCATTAATTAATAAAGATAGTTTAGACGAGATATTAAATGTTATAAATAATAATAATAATGATACTTTATTAAAAAATACAAATTTAAAAGTCGATAATATTAATAATGAACTAAAAATAGAAAACGATATTATGAATATTTTTGAAAAATATAAACAAAATAATAAAATATATGATAAGTATTTTGAAGAAAATAATATAATACAAACAATAATATATGTTAAAATTAAAGATATTGATTTTTATCAAAATATATCTTATAAAATAGACTTATATAGAATTTTTAACAATTTTATTGTAAATGATGAATATCCTTTTTTACAATACAAAACAGAAGATTCTAATAAAATGTATAAATATTATAGTGATGATAAATATTTATTAGAAAATAAAAAAATAATAGAAAAATGGTTTGAAAATATTTCCTATGGATTATCATTTAAAATTAAAATTGATAGATATACCGATATTAAACATATCTTTGTTAATTTACACGAATCAGGAAATATGGAATATAGAATTACTTGGAAAGAAACTGATAAAGTAACTACTGATAAAATAAAAGATACTTATGATTATATTATTAAATTAGTGGAAAAAATAAATAATGAAAATACAAAAATAAAATTAGTAACTCCGACATATGATAATTTTAGTTTTGCTTTCATTAATTCTATTTTAAAATTTAATTTACCTAATAATTATATAATAAATCACGATGATTTATCTGATTTTTGCAGATATTTTTATATGTTTGTTTCTTTGATAATAGAACCAAAAAAAAGAGTAAAAGTAAATAATATTAATGATAATGTATCGAAATATGGTACATATTTAAGATATAAAAGAATTGGAAAGTTTGATTCAAAACATAAAATACATATACGTATTATATATCTATTACGGAATTATGATATTAACGAGAGTGAGTTATTAAAATTTATTACTAAACAATTTAATACAACTATCGATATTGCTACTAAAGAATTAAATTTTGTGAAACAGCATTATAAAAAAATAATTAGTAAAAAAATAAAAAAAATAAAAAATATTAATAGTATTCCAAAATTTAAATTACCTGGTATCGGAATTGATATACAAGGAAAAGATAAAGATAATTATAAAATTAGAATTACGGGTGCTAGAAATGAAGAACAACTTGATGATATTATTACTTTTGTAAAAGTATTATTATACATGTATGTCGAGACATATTTACATAAAAATGTTAAATTTCAACCAATAAAAGAAAAATTAATAGAGATGGTAAATATAGCAAAAAGACTAAATAAGGTGACTACTATTGTTAATTATGAAAACACTGATGAATCTAATATAAAATCTTCTATCATATTGGATAAAACACGACTAGGATTTAAACCAAATAAAGGTAAAAACCAATGGTCTAGATTATGCCAAAACTCTGGAGAATATATAAGAAAAAGACCGGATGTAATACCCGATTCTGATTTAAGTAAGTTAATTAAAAAAGGTTACTCGTTTAATAATAAAACAGGATACTATGAAAAAGAAATGATAATCGATAAGAATAGAATAGTTACAAAAGCTATTAAATTACCATCGGATGAAAATACATTTAATTATTTTGCATGCAATAAACAAAATAATGGTGAATATTTATATCCAGGGTTTTTATCAAAAGGTAATAATTCAGATAATTTATGCATGCCGTGTTGTTTTAAAAAAGATCAAGGTGCATCAAATAATGTAAAAAAAAGAAATTATTATTATACTTGTCTAGGTAAATTAGCCGATAAAAATATTATAATGGATGACGATGTTCCTGATGTATCTAATAATAAGATTTATATTTTAAAAGAATCTGATAGAATACAAGATAAAAAATTCGTTCATTTGATTCCTTCTATGGATATATTATTTAATAAAATCGTATCAAATACTTATGTAATTACTAAACATTATTTAGATGAAACCGATGGATATTTTTTCAAATATACTGTATCACATACTTCTTTTCATTTTTTGATAACTATTTCGGATATATTAAATATATCAATAGATGACATTAAAAAAAAATGTATTAAATATATCTTAAATGATAAAAATGATATTATATTTACTTATTTGAATAATGGAAATATTCGTCATTTATTTTTAACAAGAGAAAAATTTATTAATTATATTAAAACATCAGATAATCTAGAATATGATACGATAGGAGAACTAATTTCAATCCCAGGTGTTTTAACTGATAATGGAATTAACTTTTATATTTTAAATAAATTATATATAATAATAAAAAACCAAGTAGATAAGGATGATACACTAATAGAATATAATATAGATTGTTTAAATTCGGAAAATATTAATCTATTACGAGAACCCAGAGATACTATAATATTATTATGTGATGATATATATTATAGTCCGATATATCATATTACTAAAAAAATAAATATAGTAAATATTAGAAAATTTTATACGGAGAAAAATGATAAAAAAATATTGGATGAGTTATATAAATATTATACGTTTAATTGCAATAAATTATATTTAAATAATTTAATAAAAAGTAATAATTTATCAGCAAAAAATTTAGTATATATATTAAAATTAAATAAAATAAATATAGTATCGCAAATAATAGATAATTTACAGTATAAATGTAAATATATAGTATTAGAAAATATTATAATACCTGTAAAATACTCTGGTATTAATTTAGAATATGGTATTGTTTTTAACATACCAGATTCTAAACTACTATCTTTATACGATACTATAAAAGAATTAAATATTTTAGAAAAGAAAATATCATTAGAGTATAAACCAATAAGTGTTATTTTTGATAAAAAAGATAAAGATAATATATTTGTAAAATATATTTTGTTACAAAATTCTTTATATATACCAGTTAAAAATGAGTTTATGTCAGAAAAAAAAATAAAAGAAAATAATTTATCAGTGAGTTATCAAAATACTGATGACATAGTTGATGATGAAATATTGAAAAATAATAAGACATATGATATTCATGCAAAAAATATAAATGAAAAAACTTTTAAAACAGAAAGTTATAATTTATTGAGATTAGAAACTAGTTTTTATTTATCAAAAAATAAAAATGTTAAAAAAAAATTAGTAGAAATAGTTAGAGGGATAGAACCTAATGATATAAAACGACATGAAATAAAGGAAATATTATTTAATATTTTTAATAAAAAATTAACAAATAAAATAGATAATTCCATAAAAGAACACGATATAAATATAACAAATAAAAATCCTGATCTTAAAAATTATGTTCCTAATAATATATTAGATACTTGTAATATATTACCAAAAACAAAATGTTCCGAAAATATTCAATGTGAATGGTTAAATAATAAGTGTACTTTTAGCATATTAAAAGAATATTTAATAGACTTTTTAAATAGATTAACTGAAGAGTTTTTTCAAAATAGTATAAAATTTCAAGAAATTATTAATGAAAATGAATATTATGTTACTGATATAGTAAATAAATCGGTGTTTACACTACGTAAAAATCAACAAATAATTAAAATAAATGGTTTTAAAATAAATAACAAAGGTATTGATACAACAATAAAAAAAAAAAATACTGATAAAAGATTTAATATTATTCAAATAGACGAAACTCCTAAAATGATATATTATAATGATTATAAAGTACAAGAAATTATTCCAAATAATGATACAGTATTAAGAGGATATATTAATTCTTATTTTTGGATTAATAATAAATTATATAAAGACGATAAAAGAAATCTTGGATATAATAGCGAACTTCAAACTAAATTAACGTTTATATTAAAATCTAATATAAATGATTTTATCACATATTTAGATAAATCAAGAGATACGAATTATTATAATTTAACAGAATATATAATAACCAAATATAATACTATTAATAATCCATTTGAATATATTATTAACAATAACATTAATAATATTAATAATAATATAATCATTGATAATGATAATTTATTAATATTAAGTTATATTATAAAAATACCAATAATACTTTTCGATAATTATTATAATATTATATCTATCTATCTACAGGGACCTATTAAAGTTACAGAAAAATCAATAAATAACTTTAGGGATTTCCCTAATTATATTACATTAAAGTTCGATATTGATAATTCTGCAGAAACATTTAATAAATTATATTCTTTATATTATTAGAATCAATTTCGTAAAAAAGTTTACAAATGTAAAAAAATTTGACTTAAAAATATTTATAATATATGAAATTTAAGTTAATCGAATATAATATTTGATTACCTCCGTATACGCAATTCTAAAAAAAATTATTGTATTATATTCGAACATATACCATTTTCGCATTTATTACTAAAATAAGAATTTTTTTCCGAATCATAACGATAATCGTCTTTATATTTATCAGCATACAAACATAAATATTTTAACGCTAATGCTATATAGCATAATTCGTTATTTGTATGCGTGCTATTTAATGTTATCCTAACCCATCCATAATTATTTGGAAGTGGTTTATTTTTTAAAACATCTTTACTAACTTTATTAATCTGACCCTGGTTCAGATGTAATAATTTTTCTACTAATATAGTACTACAATTAACTCCACCGCGAGTAGTTATACCAAATAAATCACATAATAAAACAACTATATAATTATAATGATATGGAGTTATTTGTATAGAAAATATAGGTAATATATCATCATCATTATTAATATTATTCATTACCATAAAATTATCATGTTTTTCTTTTAATATATCTAAATATATAATAAATTGTCTAGATAATTTAAAGACACTATCTAATATTTGATCTTGGTAATAAGTTTTTATTTGAAAAACTAAACCACATTTTATTATACCCAATATGTTTGGTGTACCACCATTTTCTTTTTTTTCTATATTATTAGAATAAACGGGGCCTATTTTTGATGAAAAAAAATCAATAGTTCCTCCACTTGGTGTATATGTAATTTTATTACATATAATATTTTTATTTACTATTAATATACCTGGTGTTAATTGCCCCCCATAAAATTTATGAGGACTTATAAATAAAGCATCTAAATATATATTTTTTCCGTCATTTATATGCATATTTATAGGTAAATATGGAGCACTTGTTGCAATATCTACAAATATATATCCATTGTACTCATGACATAATTGAGATACAACTTCCAAATCCTGAATTACTCCAATGACATTACTACAGGCCGTTATAGATACTATTATTTTCCCTTTTACTAAGTTCATTTGATTTTTGAATTTTTCAATATCTATAGTTCCTTTATCGTTATGTTCTATTATAATTATTTCTTTACTGTAATGATACCATGGTAAATAATTACTATAATGTTCATAGATTGATACAAATACGGTAGCTTCTTTTAATACAGGTTTTATTAAATGAACTAAATGATTTATAGCACCACTTGTCCCCGATCCATTAAATATTATCTTATCTTTTATAGGATCAGCGTTTACACTTTTTAAAATATATGATTTTGATTTATCTATTAAAGAGCACATTGTTCGGCCTAATAAATTATTTGAGTGTGTATTCGAATAATATTTATATATAATTTTTATTATATCTTCGATAAATCGTAAGGGATACGATGAAGCAGTAGTGTCGCATAAAATTAGTTTTAGATGTTCGTGATATTGTGTTTTTATGATGATGTTATTATTATATGTATTATTTTTTAAAAATGATTTAAAATCCATATCTTTTTCATAATTTTCTATATCTATTATTTTTAATAAATCTATCATATAATTATATATTATTATATTTTATATTTATTAAAAATAAATTAGTATATTGATAATATTAAAATTCACTAAAAAAATATTTATAATTAATTTTTTTAGTGAATATCAAAATATATTGAACACTAATATAATAATATAATTATATTATTATATTGTGTGATAAATTTATTAAAAATAAATGTAAAAATAATCATATTTAAAAAAGTTTACGATAATAAATATAATCACGATCACAGTCTATTTCGTATAAATAGTTAAGATATATTCTTTTTACAGTTGATTTCACAAAAAGTTTACAAATGTCAAAAAATTTGACTTTATATAAATATGTAAAATCAAAAGTACCACTGGGTTGCTACTAGTAACGGAAAAGTTTATATTTCTTGATAACTTTATCATAATATCAATTTTTTTTCTTTTTTATTTATACTATATTTACGTAAACCATTCATTTTAGCGACATATACATTCATAATCGAC
>Ga0209390_10001305_pt1 | contig 48984 bp, 53 predicted proteins | sample BON01_FD_187212 | JGI IMG/M metagenome (GOLD analysis project Ga0209390, IMG submission 187212) | Freshwater microbial communities from Lake Bonney liftoff mats and glacier meltwater in Antarctica - BON-01 (SPAdes) (version 2) | ecosystem: Environmental > Aquatic > Freshwater > Ice > Glacier...
TATTTCGCAAAGTCATTCTTTCGAATTGGCTTCGATCAGATCCGAAAACTGCTCAAATCAGACCCAATTGCTGCAGTCTCTCCTTGGTTGCTAATTCCAACCAAAATCAAGAGAGTCGTGTAGTATGATGGTTGGCAATGCGCCCTGCGATGGCGCGGCTGCCTTTTGGCGATGGGTGGATGCGGTCAAGCTGGTGATAGGATGTATCGCCATGTGGCACCAAATCTGACATCGCGATGAAATCCACGCCTTTGTCCAAGCTTGCCATGACGCCCAAGCGCCGGTCCAGTTCATTGCCCGCCGGGCCACAGGCTTTGATTGGGGTGGCCGTTCCGGGATTGCGCAGATAGCCCACATAGACCACCCGTGCGCCTGATGCGCGGATCTTGGCAACAAAGGCAGGGATTGCGCCTGATGTGCCATCAGGGGTGACAAGGCGGTTTAACTGCCCTGCGCACAGCCCGCAGCCACAGCCAAACAGCAGGTCATTGCCGCCGCCGTTCAGCACCACCCATTCCCACGGACCGGGCCGATACTGAGCATCAAGCCGCAGCCCTGCGGCGCCTGAAATGGGTAGTATGTAAAAATAGCGGGCGGCCGAGACCGAACGGTCGATCACCTCTTCGCCCAAGGCCGCCTCTATCCCATGCGCCACGGTGCCGCGCGCAAGGCCGTTAGAGGCCATCATCGAATCCCCCAGCAGAAGGATGCGTGAATTAGTGTTGGAGGAAACGCTTTCGCCGCAAGCCATGAGCATTAGGCAAGACAGCAGGACGGACAGGGTTTTCAGCATCAAAGGTAATGTTTCCGCTAAAGATTCGCATCCAGAGGCCCCCGCCACTGGGCGTAAGGTAGCTGTTTTGTTGGGGTAAAAGAACACCCAAATTAGCCAAAGGCTGCAAAAACTGCGTCTGACAGGCCACTTGCATTTTTACCCCCTCCCCGATAGCAGCAAAGCACAAAATTCCGAAAGGCCACACCATGACCGCGCCCCTACCTGTGCTTGAAGACCTGAAGGCAAAATACCTGACCGCCGTGGCGGATGCGGGGGATGAGGGCGCGCTGGAAGAGGTGCGGCTGGCAGCGCTGGGCAAAAAGGGCGAGATCAGCCTGAAAATGCGCGAATTGGGCAAGATGACGCCCGAAGAGCGCAGCACATTCGGCGCGGCGCTGAATGCGCTGAAGGATGAGATTGACGCGGCGCTGCGGGCGAAAAAGGCGGCGATGGGCGATGCGGCGCTGGATGCGCGACTGCGGTCAGAATGGTTGGACGTAACGCTGCCGGGGCGGCCACGGGCGGCGGGGACCATTCATCCGGTGTCACAGGTGACAGAAGAGCTGACGGCGATTTTTGCCGATATGGGCTTTGCGGTGGCCGAAGGGCCGCAGGTGGAGAGCGATTGGTATAATTTTGACGCGCTGAACATTCCGCCCGAACACCCGGCGCGACAAGAGCATGACACGTTTTTCATGAACCGCGCGGAAGGGGACGTGCGCCCGCCACATGTGCTGCGCACCCATACCAGCCCTGTGCAAATTCGTTCGATGATGGAGCAAGGTGCGCCCATTCGCATCATTTGCCCCGGCCGTGTGTACCGCATGGATATGGACCAAACCCATTCGCCTATGTTCCATCAGGTCGAAGGTTTGGTGATTGGCAAAGACATCTCGATGGCCAATTTGAAATGGGTGCTGGAAGAGTTTTTCAGCGCTTTTTTCGGCAAGCCCGTGAAAACCCGGTTCCGTGCCAGCCATTTCCCCTTCACCGAACCTTCGGCCGAGGTGGATATTCAGTGTTCTTGGGTTGATGGGCAGTTGCGCATTGGCGAGGGTGACGGCTGGATGGAAGTGCTGGGGTCGGGCATGGTGCATCCGCATGTACTGCGGTCAGCCGGTGTTGACCCGGACGAATGGCAAGGCTTTGCCTTTGGCATGGGGATCGACCGGATGGCGATGCTGAAATACGGCATCCCGGATTTGCGCGCGTTTTTTGAGTCTGATTTGCGCTGGTTAAAGCATTATGGGTTTTCGGCGCTGGCGGTGCCAGAACTTGCAGGCGGCGTCGCAGGGTAACCGCGCAATGGGGGCAATATGAGTTTCAACACATTCGGCCATATGTTTCGGGTGACAACCTGGGGCGAAAGCCACGGGATCGCCATAGGGGCGACAGTGGATGGATGCCCGCCGGGTGTGCCGCTGACGGAGGCCGATATTCAGCCGTGGTTGGACAAGCGCAAACCGGGGCAGAACAAATACACCACCCAGCGGCAAGAGGCGGACCAAGTGCGCATTTTGTCGGGGGTGTATGAGGGGCGCACGACTGGCACGCCCATTCAGTTGATGATTGAAAATACCGATCAGCGGTCCAAGGATTACGGCGATATTGCACAGCAGTTTCGGCCCGGCCATGCTGATATTTCCTACCATCAGAAATACGGGATCCGTGACCCACGTGGCGGTGGGCGGTCTTCGGCGCGCGAAACGGCTGCGCGGGTTGCGGCCGGCGGTGTGGCGCGGGCGGCGTTGGCGCAGTTTGTGCCGGGGCTGACCATCACGGGCTATATGGTGCAAATGGGGCCGCATGCGATTGACCGCGCTCGGTTTGATTGGGACCAGATTGAGGAAAACCCGTTTTGGGTGCCAGACGCGCAGGCCGCCAGCGATTGGGCCGCGTATTTGGACGGGCTGCGCAAGGCGCATAACTCGGTTGGTGCGATTATTGAGGTGACGGCACGCGGCATGGTTCCGGGTCTTGGCGCGCCGATTTATGCCAAGTTAGACACGGATTTGGCGGCGGCGATGATGTCTATCAACGCGGTCAAAGGCGTTGAAATTGGCGAAGGTATGGCGGCGGCCATGCTGACCGGCGTGGAAAACGCCGATGAAATTCGGATGGGGGCCAATGGACCGGAATTTTTGACCAACCATGCCGGCGGCATTTTGGGCGGCATTTCGACGGGCCAGGATGTTGTGGTGCGGTTTTCGGTAAAGCCCACGTCGTCTATTTTGACGCCGCGCCAGACGGTGACTGTGGCGGGCGAAGAGGTAGATTTGATCACCAAAGGCCGGCACGACCCTTGTGTTGGTATTCGTGCGGTGCCTGTGGGCGAGGCGATGATGGCCTGCGTGTTGTTGGACCATTTCTTGATGGACCGAGGCCAAACCGGCGGTGTGCGCGGGCAGATCGGCTAAATGGAAACGGTTATTGCCATCACCATGCCGATTTTTCTGGTGGTGGCCTTAGGGTTTGGCACAACCCGCGCAGGGCTGTTTTCCGTGGCCGATATGCGGATTTTCGGGCGGTTTGTGATTTTGATCGCGTTGCCTGCGCTGCTGTTCAATGCCATTGCCAAACGCGATGTGGCCGAGGTGTTTGATGCAGGGTTTATGGGCATTTACGCTGTGGCTTCGTTGCTGGTTATGGTGGTTGGCTATTTTTGGTTTCACCGCGCCCAAGGGATGCCGCTGGACCGCGCCGGGATTTGCATCATGGGGTCGGCTTGTTCCAATTCGGGCTATATGTCTTTTCCGATTTTGCTGCTGGCCTATCCCGATTTGGCGCCCAAGGTGCTGGCGATGAGCTTGATGGTGGAAAACCTGTTGATGATCCCCGTGGCGCTGACGCTGATCGCGATTGGCCGGGGCAAGGGCGCAAGTGTTGGTGCGATGATCTGGGGGATTGCGCGCGATTTGCTGCGGCGGCCGTTGATTTTGGCGCTGATTGCGGGGTTGGCTTGGTCGGTTTTGAAGCTGCCCATACCAGAAGTGTTTGACCGTGGGCTGACGATGATTTCGACCGCATCGGTGGCGCTAGCCCTGTTTGTGATTGGCGGGTCACTGGCGGGGATTGCGCTGCGGGGCAACTTGGCGCTGGCGGGGCAGATTATGCTGGGCAAGCTGGTGCTGCATCCGGTGATGGGGCTTTTGGTGTTGGCGATTGTTGCCGTTATTTGGGGGCCAGTGTTGAGCGCGGATTTGCGGGCTTGTTTACTAATTGCCTGTGCGGTGCCGATGCTGGGGGTGTACCCGATTTTCGCGCAAGAGGTGGGTATGGAGGGTTTGGCATCGCTGGCCATGCTGGGGGCCACGGCGATGAGCTTTTTCACGCTGAGTTTGGCGTTGGCGCTTTTGATGTAGGGGCGGTTTTGCGGGGCAGGCACCGGGGGATTTCACATCCCCCGGACCCCCTGTGGGATATTTTTAAACAGATGAAATTGGCAGAGGTGAAGCGTTTGCGTTTGATCGAGTGAGCAGATCAAACGCAAACTGGGTTAGTAGCCCAAGGCGCAGCCGTCTTTGCGGGGGTCGGAGGCGCCTTCGAGGAGGCCATCGCTGTGGAGTTTGATGGCTTGGGAGCCGCCCAAGGGAACCTCGGGGATACTGACGTCATGGCCGCGGGCGGCGAGATCGGCGCGGATGGTATCAGAATAGCCGCGTTCAACCTGCATGCCTTCGTCGCCTGAAAAGCAGCGTGGGGCGTCCATCGCAGATTGCGGATCCATGCCAAAGTCAGCGATGTTTGAGACAAATCGGGCGTGGCCGCAGGGTTGGTAAGAGCCGCCCATGACGCCGAAGGGCATGGTGACGCGGCCGCCTTCGGCCAACATGCCGGGAATGATGGTGTGCATGGGGCGTTTGCCGCCCGCTGCCTCATTCGGGTGGCCCTGCTGCAAGGTGAAGCCTGCGCCGCGGTTTTGGAAGTTGAGGCCGAATTTATCAGATGCAAGGCAGGCGCCGAAGCTGTGGTAGACAGAATAGATGAGGGACACGGCCATGCGGTCTTTGTCGACCACGGTGATGTAGATTGTGTCTTTGTGGACCGATTCGGTTAGGGGTGCCGCGCTGGGCATGGCGCGTTTGGGGTCGATTAGGGCTGCGAGTTTTGCCGCTGTTGCGGGGGCGAGCATGTGGTTGAGGCGGGTTGTGTGATCGGGGTCGGCGAGAAAGCGGTTGCGAGCGTCATAGGCGAGTTTTGACGCCTCAGCCTCAATATGCGCGCGATCTGCACCGAAGGGGTCCAACGCCTTTATGTCGAAATGCGACAGGATGTTGAGGAGGAGGATCGCGGTGGCACCTTGGCCGTTTGGCGGGTGTTCATAGAGATCGACTGTTTTGTAGGGGCCGGAAACGGGGGTGACGTAATCGCATTTGGTTGCGGCGAAATCGTTGAGCGTGTGGGTGCCGCCGAGGGCGTTGAGGGAGGCGACCATGTCTTGCGCGACCTCACCTTCGTAAAAGCCAGCGCGGCCTTCGCGCGCAATACGGCGCAGCACCTCGGCCTGACCGGGGGCGCGGAAGCGTTGGCCAAGGGTGAGAGCGCGGCCATTCAGCAAGTGGGTTTCGCGCGCGCGACCTTGCAGCAGATGTTCCGCCTCGGCCCAATCTTTGGCAACCCGGGGGGCAACTGGCACGCCTTCTTCGGCATAATGGATGGCGGGGGCGAAGGTTTGCGCAAGGTCCATGCGGCCCCAATCGGCGGACAGCTGGCAAAACGCATCGACAGCGCCGGGGATGGTCACGGCCTCGGGCGCGTAAAGGGGCATGGCGGTTAGGCCGCGGGCGCGCAAGGCTGCGGCATCAAGGCCCATCGGGGCGCGGCCAGAGCCGTTGAGCGCGTGGATATCTTCGGACCCGGCAGGTTTGAACAAGACAAAGCAATCACCGCCCAGGCCGGTCATTTGTGGTTCACAAAACCCAAGCAAGACCGCGCCTGCGATGGCGGCATCGACCGCGTTTCCGCCAGTTTTCAGGATATCAATCGCGGCACTAGCGGCCAATGGATGCGAGGTGGCACACATGCCATTCGCAGCTAAAACGGCTGATCGGCCCGGCATTTGAAAATCGCGCATTGTCTTCCCCTATGTGCTTTTCCGGGACCCTAGAAGGATCTGTGGCCAAGGGAAACTCGTTTTTTCGCACAGAGATGCGCCGAATTTACGCAGGGTGCCAAAGCGGGTTTGGGGGAAATTAGAAACCTCGGCGCCACGCATCGAGTGGGGGCAATTAACGTGGCACCGAGGGAAGCTTTTACGCAGCTACAATACCAATATGGGATGCAGTCCACGGCACGTTTAGGGGGAAAATTAGGCCATTTGGTGTCATAATTGCCAATTTTGTAGAAATGACCTGAAAATCCGTCACGTTGGAGTGGATGAGGAAACAGTCTGCACCACGGGTTCGACGGGCAGGACAAAGGACAGGTGATTGCAGGCATTATCACGCCGATAGGTTAGGTTTTGCACCAAGCTGCGAATCAAAAACCAACCAAATCCGCCTTCGGGCAAGCCGTTGGTCGGGCAGGTTTGGGGCAGGGTGCCTTGCGGCAACACTTCTTGTGGAAAGGGATGGCCTTGATCGTGGATATTCACACAGATGCCGCCCGCCTGACTGCATAGGGTAATCTGGATGTTGCCTGACATGTTGGCATACGCATGTTCGACGATATTATTCAGCACCTCAGCCAGCACGATTTCGGCGGTGCCGCGCTCCGCCTCGTTCAACTTACCGAGCAAGGGGCTGGCCAGTAAACCTGCCAAGCCGCCGCGCACCGCCAACGGATCGCTTGTTATTACCAGATGCAGGTCCTCCCTTTCGGGGCCAAACGGCATTCCCATATTAGCTGGCTTTGCGCATGCCATCGGGCAAGGACTGGTGGATGGTAAAGACCGTATCCATCCGTGTCAGGCGAAACACCTTGGCGACGGTCGGCGTGAGGCCAACAAGCTCCAGCCGCCGATCCGGCCCCATCAGTTTCATCACCCCGACCACGGCACCAAGGCCCGAACTGTCCAGAAACTGCACTTGCGACAAGTCCAACAACACACGGTCTGATGGGGTTTGCGTAACCTCACGCATCCGTTCTTTGAACTGAATAGCACTGGCCGTGTCGATACGGTCTTGGCAAACGGTCACGATCAATAGGGCGCCATGCGCAGTGGCAATTAGGTCCATCCTGAAACTCCTTCATTCATTCGGGGCTTGCAGGCTATGGCCCAAGGGTTAGCATTCGGTAACCAAATGCCGGGCAAGGGGGATGAAATGCCGAAAGTTGTTATTGTTGGGGCGGCGCGCACGGCGATGGGCGGGTTTCAAGGGGTGTTTTCAGGCGTTCCTGCGGCTGTGTTGGGCGGTGCTGCGATTCGCGCGGCCTTGGGCAATGCCGACCCGGCATTGGTTGAGGAGGTGTTGATGGGCTGCGTGTTGCCTGCGGGCCAAGGCCAAGCGCCGGCCCGCCAAGCGGGGTTTGCGGCAGGGCTGTCAGACGCAGTGCCTGCAACCACGCTGAACAAGATGTGCGGGTCCGGGATGAAGGCCGCGATGATCGCCCATGACCAGATAACGCTTGGCCAAACCCAGATGATGGTGGCCGGCGGCATGGAAAGCATGACCGAGGCACCGTATTTGCTGCCCAAGCTGCGCGGGGGCGCGCGTTTGGGCCATGCGGCGGCAATCGACCATATGTTTCTGGACGGGTTAGAGGATGCCTATGCCCGCGATAGCAACGGTGGTGGCCGCCTGATGGGTACCTTTGCCGAGGATTGTGCGCAGGCGTTTCAATTCAGCCGTGCAGATCAAGATGCCTACGCGCTGGCGTCCCTGACTCGCGCGCTAGATGCCCAAAGCAGTGGTGCCTTGGCGGCGGAAATTACGCCGGTCACCGTGACAACCCGCAAAGGCGATGTGACGGTCGCTGCCGATGAACAACCCGCCCTTGCCCGCCCTGATAAAATCCCAACCCTGAAACCCGCCTTTCGCAAAGATGGCACGGTGACGGCGGCCAATTCCTCCTCTATCTCAGACGGCGCCGCGGCGTTGCTAATGGCGTCCGAGGCGGCAGCGCGCGCTCATGCCTTGCCGATCCGTGCCTATGTAATGGGCCACGCCAGCCACGCCCATGCCCCGGCCGATTTTCCCACCGCCCCCGTGCCTGCCGCGCGCAAGCTGCTAGACCGGCTGGGTTGGACGAAGGATGACGTAGACCTTTGGGAAGTGAATGAAGCCTTTGCCGTGGTGCCGATGGCGTTCATGCGCGCGTTGGATATCCCGCATGACAAGGTAAACGTGAATGGCGGCGCCTGCGCGCTGGGCCATCCGATTGGCGCATCCGGCGCGCGGATCATCGTGACATTGCTGCATGCGCTAGAGGCACGTGGCCACAAACGCGGCATTGCAGCGATATGCATCGGCGGCGGCGAAGGGACGGCCATTGCGATTGAATGCCCCTAAAATACCGCCTCTCGTATTCATCTGTTTACAAATATCCCACGGGGGTCCGGGGGTGTGAAACCCCCGGCGTCTGCCAGAAAGCAAAACCATGCCAAACTACGCCGAACTGACCCAAACCCTGCACGCATTGTGCCACGGTGAAACCGATACGGTCGCCCTCATGGCGACAATCGCGTGTGAGCTACACCACGCGCATGAGCTTTCAGATTGGACCGGGTTTTACCGGGTCACAGCGCCTGAACTCTTGAAAATCGGCCCGTACCAAGGCGGTCACGGCTGCCTTGTTATCCCGTTTTCGCGGGGCGTGTGTGGGGTAGCGGCACGCACGGGGCAGGCGCAACTGGTGCCGGATGTTGATGCCTTTCCGGGCCATATCGCCTGTGCGTCCTCAACCCGGTCAGAGCTGGTGTTGCCAGTGTGGAATGGGGCGGGCAGGCTGCTGGGCGTGTTGGATCTGGACAGCAATACCCCCGATGCCTTTACCGAAACCGATGTTACGGAATTGACCCGGCTGTTGGCTGATCTGTTCCATAGGGCCGTATAATGTAGGGTGGGTGCAACCCCCCGCCTTAAAACCCAACCCCGGAGCCGCTATGTTAATAGCCTTGCACCATATCCAACTCGCCATGCCCCAAGGTGCCGAGGATCAGGCTACGGCGTTTTAGGCAGGCATCCTTGGCATGACGCCCGTGCCAAAACCCAAAGCGCTGGCGGGGCGCGGTGGTGTGTGGTTTGAGTCTGGGTCAATCCGCCCGCATTTGGGCGTTGAGACGCCGTTTATTGCGGCTCGCAAAGCCCATCCTGCTTTTCAGGTGCAAAACCTTGAGGCCGTGACCAAACAGCTTGTTTTGGCAGGGTTAGAGACAGTGACAGACCAAAATTTGCCCGGCATCCGCCGTATTTATATCTATGATCCTTTTGGCAACCGCATTGAACTGCTTGAGCTAATCTCGGCAGACGTTGTGGGTCGGCCAAACGACGTCTCTTGATCTTTGGCGTCAAGACATGGAATGTCGCCGCAACCTATAATCAAAGGACTGCATGATGGCCAAGATTACCCTGTTGGACGGCGGAATGGGGCAAGAACTGGTCGCCCGGTCGGGCCGCGCGCCGACCAATCTTTGGGCCACGCAAGTGATGTTGGACCAGCCTCAATTGGTCCGCGATATTCATGCCGATTATTTTGCGGCAGGTGCGACGATTGCCACGACCAACAGCTATGCCATCCACCATGACCGCTTGGTCAAGCAGGGGTTGGACCATCTGTTTGGCGACCTCTATGCCGCCGCTATTGCGCAGGCCACCGATGCGCGCGATGCGCACGGGTCCGGGCGGATTGCTGGGTCTTTGGGGCCGCTGGGCGCGTCCTTTCGGGCCGATGTGGCCGAACCTGTTGATCAGGCCGCCGCGAAATATGCGGAAATCGTGGGGATTCTGGCCCCTGCAGTGGATTTGTTCATTATTGAAACCTCTGCCTCGGTTGTGCAATCCGAAGGCGCGTTGAAAGGGGTTGCTGCTGCGGGCAAGCCTGTGTGGCTGTCTGTCACGGTGAATGATACTGATGGTACGCGCCTGCGCTCGGGTGAACCGGTGACCGATCTTGCCGCAATCGTCGCCCACTATGCCCCGGCGGCAGTGCTGGTGAACTGCGCCGCCCCCGAGGCGATGAAGGCTGCTCTGGCAGAGGTGGCAAAGTTCGGGCGCCCTTATGGTGCCTATGCCAACGGCTTCACTCACATCACCCCCGAATTTCTGCTCGACACCCCGACCGTTGCGGCCCTGTCATCGCGGCTGGACCTGACGCCTGAAGTTTACGCCCGCTTTGCGATGGGTTGGGTTGAGCAAGGTGCGACGATTGTTGGCGGCTGCTGTGAGGTGGGGCCAGCCCATATCACAGCGCTGGCCAAAGCCTTGCGCGCGGCAGGGCATGAGATTGTCTGACACCCCCGCTTGCGGTAGATGCGGGAGATGAGCGCGTTTATCTATACCCCCCCGTCCACCCCTTTGTCGGTGCTGTATTCTGACGATCACATCGTGGTCGCGGACAAACCTTCTGGTCTGTTATCAGTGCCGGGTAAGGGAGGGGACCGCAGTGATTGCCTGATCAACCGCCTGCGCGACGTGTTTCCCGATATCTTGCTGGTGCATCGGCTGGATTTGGACACATCAGGCGTGATGATCTTTGGCCGCACCAAACCCGCGCAAGGGTTTTTGGGGCAGCAGTTTGAAAAGCGGCTTACCAAGAAAATCTATCTGGCACGGGTGTGGGGAGAGGTGGCCGAGGATGCAGGCCGGGTTGACCTGCCCTTGATCGTGGATTGGCCGAACCGCCCGCGCCAGCATGTGAATTTTGAAACCGGAAAACCGTCTGTCACCGATTGGCGGGTGTTAAAGCGCGGCAATGGTGAAACGCGGATGAAACTGACCCCGCAAACCGGGCGGAGCCATCAATTACGGGTGCATATGCTGGCCATCGGGCATGTGATTTTGGGCGACCCTTTGTATGCGAGCGGGGCGGCAGTGGATTTTTCGCGCTTGATGCTGCATGCGGATAGCTTGAAAATTCGGCATCCAGACAGCGGGGCCGCGATGAGTTTTTCAGCGGAATGTCCGTTTTGAAGGGGTGCAATTCTGGAATGTGAATCGCGCGCGGATGATTTTGTAAGCGGTTGTTATGAAATGATTTTGTGGATTTTGTTAACGCGATGGTAAGGTTTGAATCGCGACTGAGACGCTAATGAGATGTGCCGTACCAAAGATTGATTTATTGCCCAAACGTGCAGATTCTAACATTCCGCCAATGAGCGCCATCGCAAGAGCGCCAAAAACCTTCAACAACGGCTTGGTTTTAAAGTGGGGTTTGTGGCGGCGGAAAATGGGGCTTGTTCTAGGTTTGCCAAAAAGGAGGGTTTTTGGAGCTATCCTGAAACTCACTATGCCAGATGAGACAGCCATTCCAGTTCGTGAACCTGAATGGCTGTTTAGCTTATGCTGCCGCTGTGGCTTCGATTTCAAACAGTAGTCCGGGAATTGCCAGTCGGGTCACGCCAAGCAATGTCATCGGAGGGGCGCACTGAAGCGGTCCGAAACGCATTCCCAGCAGGTCGAAGTTCTTCAGCGCCTCATCCACATCGGTTGCATAGACACCAAGCCGAATGATGTTGCTCAGGGTCATATCCGCGCCAGCCAGCACAGCTTGCAGATTGTCTAAGGCCAGAGTGATCTGGCCGCGCATGTCGTCAGGATGTTGCGGATTGCCTTCACCATCTACAGCGGTTTGGCCTGCGCAGATCAGTTGGCGTGATGGACCATCAATGATCTCGGCCTGATTGTAGCCAAGCTTCAAAGACCAGTCCCACGGATTTACAGGTGTGCGTTGCATCGTCAAATTCTCCTTGTTGAGGTGTATGCGATCTACCTAAAGTTAAATGGTGCCAAAATTTGTCACTAAATGTGCTATAGTGAAAAAATGAATATCAGACACCGACATGACACCATCGTGCGCACCCTTCGCCGCAACGGCACCGCAACCATTGATGAACTGGCCGAAGAGGTCGGCGCATCCAGAAGAACCGTTCTGCGCGATATATGCGCGTTGCGGGATGATGGCTTTATTATCCACTCTGAAAGCGGGCGTGGGGGCGGTGTTCAGCTTGATCCGCAATCCATGCAAACAACCGCACGCCTTTCGGTGGCCGAGGTTTTTGCGCTCCTTATCAGTGTTGCGGTAATGCGTGCAGCGCAAAGTTTGCCGTTTTCCAATCTTGCAGACTCTGGTCTTGCAAAGATCGAAAAAACTTTGCCGTCAGACAAAGTGCGTGATCTGCGTCGGTTTCTTGATTGTCTGCATATTGGGCAACTGTCGCCAAAGCAGGATTTGTCGGATTTAGGCCCGATTGATCCCGCATTGCTTCCTGCGTTCGAGATCGGATTTCTTCAGCAACTCCACTTACGGTTTGAATACCGCGACGCAAAAGGAGCTAAAACCAGCCGCGAAGTGGAGCCACAAGCCATGCTCATCTTGCAGCCATTGTGGTATTTGGTGGCGTGGGACCCGTCGCGCGAGGATTTTCGACATTTCCGCATGGACCGGATCAGCAAGCCAGAGTGTATCAATGACGCTCCGTTCCGGCGCAGGCATGTGCCATTCGCGGATGATGTTTGCCCATATAACGATTTGCCTCGCTGAATGAGCCCTGAGCAGATCGTTCCAAAAACCACCGTTTGTTGAACGCTTCTTGATGCCTTCGTGCGGATGCCTGTTTCACGAATGCAGCCATTGAGTTCACGCAAGCCAAAGGTGGCTAAGTCCGCACAGCGGCCATCCTAGAACGCTCCAAAAACGAGCGTTTTTGGAAAGGTTACTGCAGCTTAAATTGTTTTCTGTATTGAGCCGGTGTCGTGTTTATCGTTCGCACGAATGCGCGTCTCATACGTTCATCATCCTGAAAACCGCAGTTCGCCGCCACTGCTTTTAGGCTGCTGTGTGTTGTCACCAGAAGATCGCGTGCAGCGTCGACCCTGATCGCTTCAATAGCCTTGGCAGGTGATACGCCCATTATCTCTGAGTAGCGGCGTAAGTGCAGTCGGCTTAGGCTTTACCCCTTTCAATAAAGGTCATGGATTATGAGAACACTTGCCGCATTGGTTTTCCCCGGTTTTGAGACACTTGACTACTTTGGCCCCATTGAAATGCTGGGTGGTTACGGTGAACAGTTTGAGATCATTACCGTCGCAAAAGGCAGCGACCCCGTGCCAAGTGTGCACGGCCAAAAGATCGTCGTAGATAAAACGATTGCTGAAAAAAGCGACTACGATGTGTTGTTCATCCCCGGTGGTGACTCCGCACTGATCGAGGCCAAAGACCAAGAGCTAATGGACTGGATACGCACCGTATCTGCAAACGCAGAACGGGTGATGGCGGTGTGTACCGGAACTATCCTTTTGGGAATGACGGGAGTTCTGGATGGGCGCAAAGCAACAACCAACAAATACCTAGTTTCTGCTACAAATTCTAGTGGGTTGCGCCTGAGACATCGCTAACTCTTCCCGAATTTGGTTGAAATGCCGCACCAGATTAAGTCTATGTCCAGGAAACTGCGGCGGCGGCTACAATCTAAAAGGGAATTTCGGCGCGATAATTTGAAAACACGTCAATTCATCTAGGATTTTGATAGGTTTGTGCGCTGCGCTGCAGAATTTTGGCGCCAAAACTTTTGAAATCATTGGTGCATCTTTGTAACAGTTTAGGCTATGTTGCCGCCAAGCCAGCGGTTCACGAGAGGGTTGATGCGACAGATTTTTTCCGGGGCCCAGGTTTTTGACGGCACGCGACTGCTGGCTGACCATGCCGTGATTGTAGAAAACGGCACTATTACGGGCGTTGAGGAGGGGGCTGTGGCAGCTCCGATGTTTCAAGGCGGTATTTTAGCCCCCGCCTTTGTGGATTTGCAGGTGAATGGCGGCGGCGGCATTATGCTGGACGGGGCTGCCGATGCCGGGCGGATTGCGGCGATTTGTGCCACGCATATTTTGCTGGGCTGTGCCGGGGTTCTGCCAACTTTGATTTCCGACAGCGAGGCCGCAACCCGCCGGGTTATCGCGGCGGCGATTGAGGCAGCGCAGGCCAATGTACCCGGCTTTTTGGGGCTGCACCTAGAGGGGCCGCATTTGGATGTACGCCGCAAGGGCGCGCATGATGCAGCCCTTATTCGGCCAATGACCGCCTCTGATTTGGCGATGCTGCTGGATGCGGCGCAAAGGCTGCCGGTGTTGATGGTGACGGTGGCCCCCTGTTCGGTGACGCTGGATCAAGTGCGCGCTTTGGTTAAGGCGGGGGCGATTGTCAGCCTTGGCCATAGTGAGTGCAGCTATGATGAGGCGCTGGCCTATATTGGGGCGGGTGCGGGCTGTGCGACGCATTTGTTCAACACCATGGCCCCGATGACAGCGCGCGAGATGGGTTTGGCCGGGGCGGTTTTGGATACCACTTTGGCTGCTGGGATTATTGCGGACGGGATTCATGTATCCCCCGCCGCCTTGCGTTTGGCGGTGGCCGCACGGCCGACGGGGTTGTTTTTGGTGTCAGACTGCATGGCGTTTGCCGGGACCGACCTTACCGAGATGGTTTTGGGCGGGCGGCGCATTTTGCGCGATGCAGGGCGGTTGACGCTGGCGGATGGTACACTGGCCGGCGCTGATTTGCGGTTGGACCGTGCCTTGGGGGTTATGGTGCGCCAAGCCGGGATGAACCCAGAGGCGGCCTTGGCGATGGCCACGTCGACCCCGGCTACACTGATCGGGATGGGGGCCAGCTTGGGCCATTTGGCCGCAGGGCGCCGCGCGGATATGGTTTACCTTAGCCCAAATTGGCAGGTTGAGAAAATTTGGTGGGGTGGGGTGGCGCTGTAAAGCGCGGGCTGACAGCAAAACCTGAGCTTGAAATAGAGAAAGGGTTGCCTTTGCAAGCAACCCTTTCCGAGTTTTAAGGAGACGGGCCAGTTAGGACTGTAGGCCAGTCAGTGGTATGTTTTACTGGGGACTGCCCCTAGCAAACACCCCCGCTGATTGTCCCGACACGCTTCTCCACCATCACTCTAGACACTGGACCACCTCCTTTCAAATGGGTTTCTAATGACATGAAGGTGGCACATATTTTGTGTTTGTCAAAAGTTTTTACGCAGGGGTGGTAGAAAATCTTTTTACAATTAGGCGAAATGGCACCAATGCCACGATTGCGAGCAGTAATTTCACGCCCCAATCGGCCACGGCAAGCGATACCCACAGCGGTGCGTTCGGGCCTACGCCCAATATCGGCAACACCTCGGTGGCCCAGCTGACATCATTGCCCGGTTCCAACCATGTGAGGCCTGCTGAAAACGCGATGGTGAAAAAGATCGCGGTGTCAGCGCTGGCCCCCACAAGGGTTGAGGCCAAAGGCGCGCGCCACCAACTGCCGTGGCGGAGTTTGTCGAAAATCGACACGTCCAGCAATTGCGCCGTCAAAAACGCTAGGCCTGAGCCTACGGCGATGCGCAAGGTGACCAGCGGGCCAACTTCGCCAATGATCTGCGTGCCGATGAATGAGCATATCAGGCCCACGCCAAAACCCACTAGCACAACGAGGCGGGCGGCTTTGGCGCCGTAAAAGCGGTTTATCAGGTCGGTGACCAAAAACGCGAGTGGGTAGGTAAAGGCACCCCATGTCAGCCATTGGCCGAACAGATGTTGCACAAGGATGTTAGAGGCCACAACGATGGCCGCCATGGCGAGAACGCCGGGGAGTAAGTGTCGGGTCATGTGATTTTCCGTTTTATCAAGGTAGCGGATACTTGGCCCCCAGAATAGGGACGCCTGCGCCTTACGCCTCCTTGGGCGGCGTTGTCAACGTTGGGCTGTCAACGTTGGCCGGGCTGCAAGGTGCGGTAGTCCACAACCTCGGTCCGTTGCAGCCATAGGAAATTGTCGTCCGCGATCATGGTCAGGCGAATGTCGCCCGCACCGTCGCGCCAGACGGCAATGCCTTCAAGGTTGTCATGGGTGCCGGGGGTGGTTTCCAGTTCAGTCCGGGCATCCGTAAAGGCGCTGGGCGTGACGGCAAAACTGCGCACACGGCTGGAAAAGCCCCGCAAACCGTGAAAGCCGCGTTCCAGCAGATAAAACCGGCCATCGGGGCCAAAATCGGCACCGACCGGGTCAAAGCTTTTGGTGCGGGGCGGGGTTAGGGTTTGCGTCCAAGTGCCGTTCGCATAGCGAAAGACACGATGCGGGCCTGATCCACGCGGGCTTTCTGCCAAGGTATAAAGCGCGCCTGCGGCGTCAATCGCCAGCGCCTCTAGGGCTGCATTTTTGCGAAAGGTGGCGAATTCGGGCGGGATGCGCAGATCATGTCCGGGCTTTGACAGGCTGTCATAGCGCATAACGCGGGCCGCACCCTTGCCTTCAAAGCTGATGAAGATCTGACCGTTGGTGGCGATGGCCAAACCTTCGGCATCGGCGCGCAAGGTGCGTAGGGGCTGGCCGCCCGTATCTTGAAGGCTGGCGACCGGGGCGGCGGTGATCGCGGTAATATGGCCCGCAGCGTCACGGGTGATTTGGCCTGTGGTCCAACCCGCGCGGTCGCTGATCGCCGTAAACTGCGCGCCATCGGATGACAATTCCAGCGCAGAAAACCCACCGTGTTTGGGGTCATCGCTGCGCCAAACGTAAGACCCGATGAAATTGGCCGGAAACAGGCTTGCAGCGCTGCCCTCAAGGGCAAGCAACATCGCCATGCCCGCAATTAATGTGCGGCGCGACCAGGTTTTTGCGTGTCTTGGTGTGCGGGCAAACCGCATCAGCGCGAGGCGAGGACGCTTTGGCAGGCGTTGGGCAAATCGGTCATTGTGTATTGCCGCGGGCCGCGTTGTGGCGCGCTGGGTTTCTTGGGCTTTTTGGCGGTCGTTTGGGGGGGGGTCAGATAATCGGTCACCCACCAGTTCAGCGTATCATCACAGCCATTCCCACCCTTGGACAACGATGACACTGTCGGCGTTTGGGTTTGGCAGGCAGATGCACCCGCAGGGCATTTCAAGCGCACATGAAAATGCGTGTCATGGCCCGCCACAGGGCGAATCTTTTGCAGCCATGCCTTATCAGATGACCGCGCGGTTTTGCACATTTCCAGCTTTACCGCAGCGGCCACGAAAATTCGGTCAACCCGGGCATCGGATGCAGCGGCCTTTAGCAGCGCGTGGTGGTTGCGGGTCCAGTTTTTGGTGACCGAGCGTTGGTTGCTGGAGCGCACGGGGATTGAGCTGATGCTTTCACGCTCGGACCGCGACAAGGTCAGACGGCTGGGCGGCAGCATCCAAACATCGGCATCCAGCCCGATTTGGTGGCTGGCATGGCCCGACGTCATAGGCCCGCCGCGCGGTTGCGAAATATCGCCTATGTACAGGCCTTTCCAGCCCACAGAGACGGCTGCGCGGCTTAGATCCTCAAGGTAATTAATCATGACCGGCTGGCCCCAATTGCGGCCCCGTGACAGGCGCATCGCTTGCCATGTTGGGCCGGTTTCGGGCAATTGCACCTGTCCCGCGCCGCAGCCTTTGGCGTAGCTGCCAACGGGCATTGCCGCTTGGTTTGAGGCGTTGTTCTTGGCACCAAACAATTGGTTTGCAAGGTTTTGAGCATGGCCTGTGCTGGGAGCCGACACGGCAAACATTGCGGATACGGCCATGATTATGGCACAGAAAATCGGATTTAACATGATACTTACCCTATGCTTCGGTCACCTTGCGGTTTGACCCACCATAGCAGAATGAGGCCAATAAGGAACAGCACGATCAGCGGCGAGATGCCAAGCTGCTGGCTGCCTGTAATATCTGTGACCAGCCCGATCGACAAAGGCGCTAGAAACGACGTGGCCTTGCCGGACAAAGCATAAAGGCCAAAGGATTCCGTAATGCGGGCCGGGTCAGTTTGGCGCACAAGCATGGTGCGGCTGGCCGATTGCAGCGCGCCGCCCGCAGCGCCAATCAGCGCGCCAAGAACGTAGAACGCGATATCGGGCAGTTTACTGGACGCCTCAACCGGAATGCCGAACACCGATGTGCGCGACACCATGACCACGCCAATGGCAACCAGAGTCAGGGTGATGACGCAAAAGGTTATAACGGGTTTGGGGCCAAAGCGGCTGTCAGCTTTGCCACCCAGCCAGGCAAACAAAGCGCCGGTGATGGATGCAAGGATGCCGAACACGCCGACTTGCGTGACCTGCCATTCCAACACGCCTGCCGCATAAATACCGCCAAACACATACATACCGTTCAGCGCATCGCGGTAGAACATCGACGAGCCGAGATAAGCAAACAGGCTGCGCTGTTTGGGCAACCCGCGCAGGCTGATTTTTAACTCGGGGATCGCGCTGCGGGCGGCGGCCATGATGCCCATGGTGGCTTTGCTGGCCGGTTCTTTGACCCACAGGAAAAACGGGATCATGAACACCGCATACCAAATCGCGGTTAGCGGCCCGACCGAGCGGGTGCCTTCGCGCAATGCTGCGTCAAAGCCAAATATCGGGTCAATGCCGATCAGGGTTTTGCCGGTTTTCCCCTCAGCCAACAGCAAAAGCATGATGATCAGGGCGATCAACCCGCCGATATAGCCAAAGGCCCAGCCCGAGCCGGAGATTTTGCCAATCTCCGCTTCCGATCCCAAATCGGGCAGCATGGCGTTGGTGAAAATGGTGGCAAATTCCATGCCGATCATGCCGATGGCAAAGGAAAGCATGACGAGGTAGAGGTTGAAATTATCCGGGGCCGCGTACCAAAGCCCCCATGCGCCCACGACATAAAGCAATGAGAATAGCCAGATGAACCGCATCCGCCCGCCGACCTTATCGGCAATCACGCCCAAAAGCGGGGCCAAAAGGGCGATGAACAGGCCCGCAAGCCCGATGCCATAGCCCCAAGCAGCTTGCGCGCGGCTGCCATCGCCCATCAAATCTTTGATATAGGGCGCAAAGATAAAGGTGATCAGCAAAGTATTATAAGGTTGGCTGGCCCAATCGAAAAAGTACCAGCCCCAGATGCGTTTCTTTGCCGATGCCATAGCGCCCCCCGCGTTTGGCACCACTCAAGCCCGAAACAGTCTTGTGACGCAAGCGTGCAAAATGGCGACTGGCGAAGGGTGCCGCGGCGTTACCCCTTTTCAGGTGGCCACGGACGGCCTGCATCAGCGTCAATCCAGGCATGCACCCAATCGGGCAAGGCCGGGCTGGTGGTGGTGTGGCCCATGGATTTCAGCGCGTCCTGCGGGGCGATGATCCCGGATTTAGCGGTGATGGCCGAACGGATCAGCATATGGCTGGTACAATCGCCATCCTTCCACATGGTTTGTTCCATATAGATAAAGCGCGCATCCCAGCCAATGCACCGGCTGCGCATTTCCACCCGGTCAAACAGGCGCACGCGCTTGCGATAGCGGGTGCTGGCCCCGGCCACTGTCATGCCCCAAGCATTGCGTTTCAGCACTTGATGCAAACCGGTGCGCTGACCCAAAGGGATGCGGCCCAGATCATAGAGCGTCAGGGTGCGGCCATTGTTCAGCTCACGCCACGGGTCGATATCTTGGGGCCAGCAGCGGTGATGGCTGACATGGGTGCCAAGAATAGACAGGCCTGGCGCGTTGCGGAATTTCCACAACTCTTTGAACATTCGCAGATAGGGATACATGAAAAGCTCCTTTGACGGGCGCAATGTCGGGTTGTGCCGGGTGCGTCAAGCGGAACGTTGCGGAAACGGTTGCCCTTTGGTGGCGGCCACAGTACCTATCGCCTATCCCTAGTGGTTGGAGCCCCCAAAATGACGTCTTTGTTCCAAATCCTGATGATGATCTTGCAAGTCGCGCAGTTTATCATCTTTGCCCATATTATCATGAGCTGGCTTATCAACTTTCAGGTGTTGAACCTGCGGCAGCCTTTGGTTGCGCAAATTTGGGATGGTCTGAACCGCACGCTGGAACCTGTGTACAGCCGCGTTAGGGCGTTCTTGCCACAAGGGTTGGGGCTTGATCTGGCACCGCTGGTGGTGTTGCTGGTGGTGTATGGGTTGCGCATTGTTTTGATGAATAACATCGAATATTTTTACTGATCCTTGATGGCCAACCCGACTGAACTTTTATCGTCTGTTTTTGGGTTTTCCGCCTATCGGCCCGGTCAGGCCGAGATTGTGGATGCCGTTTTGGCGGGTGAAAACTGTTTGGCGATTATGCCAACCGGGGGTGGTAAATCCTTGTGTTTCCAACTGCCAGCGCTGTGCCGTGATGGGGTGACGGTGGTTGTGTCACCTTTGATTGCGTTGATGCGCGATCAGGTCCGCGCGCTAAAGGCGGCGGGGGTAGAGGCGGGAGCGCTGACCTCTGGCAATACCGATGAGGAAACCGAAGAGGTTTTTGCGGCGTTGGATGAGGGTCGGTTAAAGCTTTTGTATTTGGCGCCCGAACGGTTGGCATCGGCGGCGGCGGTGCAGATGTTGCGCCGCGTGGGTGTGTCGGCCATCGCGGTGGATGAGGCGCATTGCGTCAGCCAATGGGGCCATGATTTCCGTCCCGACTATCTGCGCATCGGTGAATTGCGCCGCACATTGGGCGTGCCACTCGCCGCCTTTACCGCCACGGCAGATGAGGAAACCCGCGCCGAGATTGTGATGCGGCTGTTTGATGGCGTGGCCCCATCGACCTTTCTGCGCGGGTTTGACAGGCCGAATATTCATTTGGCGTTTCAGGTAAAAGACAATCCGCGTAGCCAAATTTTGGCCTTTGCCGCGGCGCGCAAAGGGCAATCGGGCATTGTTTATTGCGGCACACGGGCGAAAACGGAAACACTGGCGCAGGCGCTGCGCGAGGCGGGGCATCCGGCCACCGCCTATCACGGCGGTATGGATGCCGAGGATCGCCGCGCAACCGAGGCGCGGTTTCAGCGTGAAGATGGGCTGATCGTGGTGGCCACGGTGGCCTTTGGCATGGGGATTGATAAGCCCGATATCCGCTGGGTCGCCCATGCTGATTTACCAAAAAGTATTGAAAGCTATTACCAAGAAATTGGCCGCGCGGGTCGCGATTCAGCGCCTGCTGAGACATTAACGCTCTATGGTCCCGACGATATTCGCCTGCGCCGGAGCCAGATTGACGAAGGCATGGCCCCCAATGATCGCAAAGATGCCGACCACGCGCGTCTGAACGCGCTGTTGGGGCTGGCCGAGGCAACGGGCTGTCGGCGTGAGGTGCTGCTGCGCTATTTCGGTGAAGAGTCCAAGCCCTGTGGGAATTGCGATATCTGCGACCGCCCCGCCTTGGTGTTTGATGCCACGGATGCGGTGCGCAAGGCGCTGTCGGCCATGTTGCGCACGGGCGAAAGCTTTGGCGCTGGGCATTTGATTGATATTTTGACTGGCAACGCCACGGCCAAGGTGGTGCAGCGCGGGCACGACCAATTGCCAACCTTTGCGGTGGGCAAAGACTTGTCCAAGCCTGCGTGGGGGGCGGTGTTTCGCCAGATGATGGGGCGTGATTTGGTGCGCCCCGATACCGAACGCTACGGCGCCTTGCGCATGACAGATGCCGCCCGCCCCATTTTGCGTGGCGAAGAAAGCATCACCTTGCGCAAAGACACCATCCAATCGGCCAACTCTGGCCCGGTGGTGAAAACCTTGGTGTCGGATGAGGATGCACCGCTGATGTCGGCGCTGAAAGCCAAGCGGCGCGCGCTGGCCGAGGCGGCGCGGGTGCCGGCCTATGTGATTTTCCCTGATCGCACGTTGGTTGAGATGGTGGAACAAAAACCTCGTGATCTGGACGGCATGGCGCGGATCACCGGGGTTGGTGCGAAAAAGCTGGAAAGCTATGGCGCTGCGTTTTTGGCAGTGATTACCGGGGCCGAGGCCGAGGTGTTGCACCCCCAGCGCATGCGTCTTGCGGGGCGTGATGCGGGGGCGGTGTTTGACCGGCTTGCACAGGTGCATCTGGAATTGCAGCGCGGGCCGGACGGGATTGATAAGCCGCTGTCTTGCACGCAAACCACCTTGCGCCATATTGCCGAAAAGCGGCCCGGATCCTTGGCCGATCTGGACCGTATTCCCGGCATGGGTGGCCCGCGCACCGACCGTTTTGGCGCTGCCTTTCTGGCCGTGATTGCAGGCGATTGACCTTTGGCCCTTTAATCTTAGATAGACCCATATGCTGACAGTGATTTCCCCCGCCAAACGGCTTGATGACAAAGCCACCCTGCCTGCCGGATTTTCGGCGACCGAGCCTGTGTTTGCCCCGCAGGCCGAGGTGTTGGCCGGTGTGGCCCGCAAGCTGACGGCAAATAAGCTGCGCAAGCTGATGGATATTTCCGAACCCTTGGCGCAGTTGAACTGGGAACGCTTTGCAGGCTTTGATGCCGCTGAAACCCGCCCTGCCGCTTTGTTTTTTGCAGGCGATACCTATGCGGGCCTAGAGGCGAAAACCTTGGACCCGGATGCCCTGCGCTGGGCGCAAGACCATTTGCGCATTTTGTCAGGGCTGTACGGTGTGCTGCGGCCGTTGGATGCGATCAAGGCCTATCGGTTGGAAATGGGCAGCAAACTGAAAAACCCCGGTGGTGCCGACCTATATGCCTTTTGGCGCGGCCAAGTGGCGGGGGCATTGAACGCGGCGGCGCAAGATACCGGCGCTCGGGCTTTGGTGAATTGCGCCTCGATTGAGTATTTTGGCGCGGTTGATACCAAGGCGCTGGCGCTGCCGGTGATCACGCCGACATTTTTGGAAGATAAGAACGGCGAGGCCAAGATTGTCAGCTTCTTTGCCAAAAAGGCGCGGGGGGCGATGGCACGGTTTATCGCTGTGAACCGTTTGACCAACCCTGACGATTTGCGCGATTTTGACACGGGCGGTTATGTTTACGATGCCGCGCGGTCTGCACCCCATGCGCCAGTGTTCATTCGCGCGGCCTAAGTTTCCTGCTCCAACAGAGATTTCAGCCCCGCGCGGTAGTCGGGGTGCAAAAGCTCAACCCCCAACTCGGTCTTAATGCGGTCATTTCGCACCCGCTTGCTTTCGGCGTAAAAGCTGCGGGCCATTGGGGTCATGTCGGCCTCTTCCCAGCTTTCTGCGGGCGGGGTGGGCAGGCCAAGCAGATGGGCTGCATAGGCAATCACATCCTCAGGCGGGGCGGGGTCATTGTCGCAGACGTTATAGGTTTGGCCGGGGTTTGGGTGCGCGATGCTGGCGGCCAAGGTTTGTGCGATGTCATCAACATGGATGCGCGAAAACACTTGGTTGGGTTTCAAAATCCGGCGGGCCGAACCGTCGCGCACCTTGGCAAACGGGCCGCGACCGGGGCCGTAAATGCCCGCAAGCCGAAAGATGTGCAGCGGCAGGCCAAGTGCTGCCCACGCTGCTTCGGCCTGAACACGGTATTTGCCGCGCTGGGTGCCGGGCAAAGGCGGGGTGTCTTCATCCACCCAACCGCCTTGTTGGTCACCGTAAACCCCGGTGGTGGAAAGGTATCCTACCCACTCCAGCTTTGCCGCAGCGATCTGTGCGCCATGGGCTGCCAGCACGGGGTCACCGTTCGCATCGGGCGCGATAGAGGTCAGCACATGCGTGGCACGCGCCAAGGCAGGCGCAAGGTCTGTGCCGGGCCAAACCAGCGGTTCAACCCCCATCGCCGCCAGTGCCGCCGCGTTTTCGGCGCGGCGGGTGGTGCCGATGATGTGCCAGCCTTGCGGCAGCAGCAATTTGGCCAGCGTTTGCGCAGAATAGCCGTGACCGAGGGAGAGGAGTGTTTTCATGAGAGGGATTATCGGCTGCGCAGAAGGGCGTTGCAACTTGATTTTATGCGGGGTTTGTCACGGCTCTGTCATGGTTTTGCGGCATACGATGCGGGTCAGTTCGGTTTCCTGCGCCCTGCCGCCTTGCCGTGAAACAGGGCTTGCGCATTGGCACGGCGCGGCGCTTAATGCGTGATCATTTTTGAAAAGAAAAAGCAAAAGCAGATGAGTGACGAAACCATCCTACCGATCCTTACCCCGCAGCATTCTGTCAGCGACAGCTTTACCTCGGCCGAAAAGGCTGTGGACAGGTTGCAGGCGCTTTACGCCGAGGCGACCGAGTTTTTGGCCCGGCATTTCAGTGCGGCGGTGACGCAAGGCAAGCCTGCCAAAAGGGTGCGCGCGCATTACCCCGAAATTCGGCTGACCACGACCAGCTTTAGCAAAAGCGACAGCCGGTTAAGTTTTGGCCATGTGGCGCAACCCGGCACTTATTCGACCACCATCACCCGGCCTGATCTGTTTCGCAAATACCTGATCCAGCAGATTGACCTCTTGATGAAAAACCACGGCGTCACGGTGCAAATCGGCCCATCGGAAACTCCGATCCCGGTGCATTTTGCCGTGGCGGGCAACCCCGATGTGTCTATCCCGCAAGAAGGCGTTCTGGATTTCAGCCTGCGCGATGTGTTTGACGTACCCGATTTGGCGACGACGAATGACGATATCGTCAATGGCACACGCATTGCCCATGCTGATGGGTCCTTTCCCTTGGCACCGTTCACGGCCCAGCGGGTCGATTACAGCCTTGCGCGCCTGACGCATTACACCGCGACTGATCCCGAACATTTCCAAAATCATGTGCTGTTCACCAACTATCAGTTCTATGTTGAGGAGTTTGAGGGTTTTGCCCGCGAAATGCTGGCCGACCCTGACAGCGGCTATACTGCCTTTGTCGGCACGGGCAATGCGGTGCTGACCACGGCGGATGGCGCGATGCCGGTGCCGTTGAAGCTGCCGCAAATGCCGACCTATCATTTGAAGCGTGCGGATGGGCAAGGGATTACGCTGGTCAATATCGGAGTGGGGCCAAGCAATGCCAAAACCGCGACCGACCATATTGCCGTGCTGCGCCCCCATGCGTGGATGATGGTTGGCCATTGCGCGGGCTTGCGCAACAGCCAACGCCTTGGCGATTTCGTGCTGGCCCATGCCTATCTGCGTGAGGATCATGTGCTCGACGATGACCTGCCCGTGTGGGTGCCTATCCCGGCGCTGGCCGAAATTCAGATAGCACTGGAGGCGGCGGTGGCCGATGTGACGCAGTTGGAGGGGTATGACCTGAAGCGGATCATGCGGACCGGCACAGTGGCCACAATTGACAACCGCAACTGGGAGTTGCGCGACCAATCCGGCCCGGTGAAACGCCTGTCACAGTCACGCGCGATTGCGTTGGATATGGAAAGTGCCACGATTGCGGCCAATGGTTTTCGGTTTCGCGTGCCGTATGGCACCTTGCTCTGTGTGTCAGACAAGCCCTTGCACGGCGAATTAAAGTTGCCGGGCATGGCATCCGATTTCTACAAAACCCAAGTCTCACGGCACCTGAAAATTGGCATCCGCGCGATGGAACGCCTGCGAGAGATGCCGCTGGAACGCATACACAGCCGCAAGTTGCGCAGCTTTGAAGAAACCGCATTTCTGTAGCTGCGGGTTGATGGTGGGTCAGCAAAGGCCCGCGAAGTGGTAAAAACACGCTGAAAGGTGCAGGTTTACTGGAATTTGCTCTTGATTTAGGGCGAAAAAACCTGTGTAGCGGATGGACTCGCCCGATGGGCTGCAAAAGCCCGACACAATGACAGGGCAGGAAAATGGAGACAGGACTTATGAACAAGCCAATGACCAAGACGCAGTTGATTGCAGCGCTGGCCGAAGAAATGGGCGTAGACAAAAAAACCGCTGGCACAGCGCTTGACGCCGTTGCAGCGATTGTGACCCGTGAAGTTGCAAGCGGTGGCGCGATCACGCTGCCAGGCCTCGGCAAAATGGCCTGCCGCGCCCGCCCCGAGCGTCAGGTGCGTAACCCGGCTACGGGCGAAACCATGACCAAAGGTGCCGACAAGCAGGTGAAGTTCACCATCGCAAAGGCATTGAAGGACTCGGTCAACGACTGATCCAAAGGCTCGGCTTTGCCGGACTTATAGGGCCGCCTCAGTATTGGGGTGGCCTTTTTTATTGGATTGGGGTTTTCTTGTTGAAAATATTCAGGGGGCCATGATGCCGAACCAAGCTTATGCCGTTGCAATGGCCCGCTATAACCTGTGGCAGAATGAAAACCTTGTTACCGCAGCCTCTGATCTGGATGATGCCGCGCGGCAGATGGATCGTGGGGTGTTTTTTGGCTCGATTGAGAAAACCTTTGCGCATGTGCTTTGGGGTGATCAGATGTGGCTGCACCGTTTTGCAGGTACCGGCCTGCCTGCGGCGACAACCATCCCCGGTTCGGTTGATATGGGCATGGGCTGGGACGCGTTCTGCGCGGCGCGCACTGCGTTTGACCAGCGCATTCTGGACTGGGCGCATGGGGTGGACCCCGCGTGGTTTGCCGGTGATCTGACATGGTTTTCCGGTGGCTTGGGGCGCGATGTCACCAAGCCCAAGCAGATGTTGGTTCTGCAACTGTTCAACCACCAAACCCATCATCGCGGGCAAATCCATGCGATGCTGACGGCGGCAGGCGCGCGGCCGGGTGATACGGACGTGCCGTTTATGCCCGAACGCTACGACGCGCTGTAATTGGATACCAAGATGGACCTGCGCGCGCTATTCATGGGGCTGGCCTTTGCTTTGATGTGGTCATCGGCCTTCACCTCGGCCCGGATGATCGTGGCCGATGCGCCGCCCTTAACCGCCCTTGCGCTGCGATTTTTGGTGTCGGGGCTAATCGGGGTTGGGATTGCCTTCGCGCTGGGCCAAACCGCGCGGCTGACCCGCAATCAATGGCGCGCGACCATCGTTTTCGGCATCTGTCAAAACGCGCTGTACCTTGGGTTCAACTTTGTCGCCATGCAATGGGTGGAGGCGTCCTTGGCCGCCATTGTCGCCTCAACCATGCCGCTAATCGTAGCGTTGGCGGGGTGGTTGATATTCCGCGAACGCCTTCCCGCCTTGGGCTATGCAGGGCTTGTAGCTGGGATGATTGGTGTGGCGATCATCATGGGCCACCGCGTTTCGGACGGTGTAGACCTGATGGGCCTTGGGTTTTTGGGCATAGGTGTGCTGGCGCTGACATTCGCCACCTTGTCAGTGCGCGGTGCCATGGGTGGGGGCAATTTGCTGATGGTAGTTGGGTTGCAGATGCTGGTGGGCGCCAGCCTTTTGGCTGTGGCCGCGGTCAGTTTGGAAAGCTGGGATATCAACTGGACCCCGCGTTTGGGCTTGGCGTTTGCCTATACCACGCTTGTGCCGGGGCTGCTGGCAACTTGGGTCTGGTTTTTGCTGGTTGCGCGCATTGGGGCGGTGCGGGCGGCGGCGTTTCACTTTTTGAACCCGTTTTTTGGAGTGGTGATCGCGTCCGTTTTGCTGGGTGAAAGCCTGACGCTTTGGGATGTGGCCGGCGTTGTTATCATCGCTGGCGGCATTTTGGCAGTGCAACTGGCCCGCGTGCAACGGGCCGGTTAGCCTTTAAGCTGCGTCTAATGCTTTGGTGCGCAAACTGGCAGGGCGTGCGGCGCAGCGGGCCACCCAATCCTTGATCAACGGATCATCAGGCAGCAATTCGGCAAGCCATTCATAGGGCGAATGCACCAGCAAATCAGCAGCGGAATAGGTATCCCCCAGCAGCCACGGCCCCTTTTCCAAAGCTGCATGGATGCGGGAAATCACCGCGTCATGGTCCCGAAAGGTTGAGGCGAGGCCGGGGTGGGTGATGTCCAACGCTTTGTGGATCAGGACAGGTTCCATCACCGATCCATACCAATACATCCACGTCAAAAACGTGCCGCGATCGGGGTCGCCGGCTTTGGGCGCAAGGGTGCTGGGGAACAGTTCCAGCAAATACAGCATGATCGCCCCGGTTTCAAAGATCAGGGTGCCGTCATGATCTAGCAGCGGCACTTTGCCTTCGGGGTGCGGGTTGGACGGGTCACGCTGGCCCGACCCGTCACGGCGCGGAATGGTAACGTGTTTGACGCTGATTTTGTCCGAAATCCCCATCTCATCAATCAAGGTGATGATGCGCGAAGATCGGGATGGCGCTGCGTGATAAAGCGTTAGCATGGGATGTCCTTTGCGGTTTGCGAAGGTGATGGTACAGCAAACCCGACTTGCCCCAAACCAACGGTTATTGCCGCTTAGTCTGTCTCATGGTTTGCGCTGTATATCGCTGCGTCGTGGGGGTGTCCGCGCCAACCGTCTGCGAGATAGTGTTTTATCAGAACGGCGCACCGCCACCTTAGTTCAGCTGAAACTGCAACGGGTAGCGCCCGTCTTCAAAATCGCCAAACAGGTCGGACAGGTCCGGGTGGTCCACGGGTTCGCCTGTTTCATCGGGCATCAGGTTTTGTTCCGACACATAGGCCACATAATAACTTTGGTCGTTTTCGGCCAGCAGGTGGTAAAAGGGCTGCTCCTTGGACGGACGGCTGTCTTCGGGGATATTCTCATACCACTCATCGGTATTGGAAAACATCGCATCAACATCAAACACCACACCCCGAAAGGGATGTTTGCGGTGGCGCAAGACTTGGCCCAAATGATATTTCGCGCGTTTTTTCAGCATGTGTTGCATCCCCTAACATTGGTTAGTAATCCCGTTGCAGGGGTCTTGTCTACAGGACAGACGGCAAAATTAGGAAACAGTCTGTGAACCTCATCCTTACAGTCCTGCAAATTGTAGCGCCCGTCGGCATCTTGGCGGGGGTCGGTTTTGTGTGGGTCAAAGCCGGGTTTGAATACCGGATGGAGTTTGTCAGCCGGTTGGCGATGACGCTGGCCACCCCGTGTCTGATCTTTACCGCCCTTATGAAAACCGAGATTGACCGCGGGGCTTTGGCCGATCTGCTGTTTGCAGCGATCACCGCCTATGCGCTGATGACGGTGGTATTTTGGGGGCTAACGCGCCTGTTGGGCCTAGAGCGGCGGACCTATCTGTCACCGCTGATCTTTGGCAATACGGGAAACCTTGGGCTGCCTTTGGCGATGTTTGCCTTTGGGCAGGCGGGGTTGGGCTATGCGGTGGTGATTTTTGCGGTGGCGGGGATTTGGGGATTCACCTTTGGCGTCTGGCTGGTCAGCCAAGGCGGATCACCCCTGCGCGTGCTAAAGGAACCCTTGGTGGCGGGCACGTTGCTGGGTGCGCTTTTCTTGTGGCAAGGCTGGCACACGCCGGTCTGGTTGACCAACAGCCTGGAATTGATTGGGCAAATGGCGATTCCTTTGATGCTGATCACATTAGGTGTGGCGGTGGCGCGGTTAACGCCGGGGCGCTTGCGCCAGGCGATTTGGCTGTCCTTGCTGCGCGTGGCCTTGTGCTTGGCGATTGGCGTGGCCGTGGGGCAGGCCTTTGCGCTGGAACCAGTTGCCTTGGCGGTGCTGGTGTTGCAGGTCAGCACGCCCGTGGCGGTGACCACCTACATGCTGGCCAGCAAATACGGGGCCGATGCTGATGCGGTGGCGGGTATGGTTATAGTGTCCACCGTATTGTCAGTTGTGACATTGCCGCTCACTCTCGCTTTTCTGATCTAACGTTTTGCACTGCCCCATTTCCCTTTCGTCCGTTTTGCCCTATGTTGTAAAAAAAATAAAAGTGCGAGGGGCAAATGAGCAGATTTCTCCGCGCGTCGATCCTATTATTGTTTCTGTCGTCTTGTGGCGGCGGTGGTAATTTTTCGGCGCCCCGTGATTTGGACAATGCGTGCAGCATCGTGCGCGAACGTCCACAATACTACCGCGCCATGAAGGCGACCGAGCGCAAATGGGGCATTCCCGTGCATGTGCAGATGGCGACCATCCATCAGGAATCGAAATTCATCGGCGACGCGAAAACACCGCATAACTATATGCTGGGGATCATCCCGATTGGCCGCCAAAGCTCGGCTTATGGTTATAGCCAAGCGTTGGATGGCACTTGGGAAGAATATCAGAAAGAGCAACGCCGCGGGTCTGCCCGGCGTGATCGCATTGCAGATGCGACGGACTTTATGGGTTGGTATATGGACCAAACCGAAAAGGGGCTGGGTATTTCCAAGTGGGATGCGCGCGGCCATTACCTTGCCTATCACGAAGGCCGCACCGGATATGCGCGTGGCAGCTATAACAGCAAGCCATGGTTGTTGGTGGTGTCGCAAAAGGTCGCGGACCGGGCAGATCTGTACCGCAACCAGTTGCAAGGATGCGGCCGCTAACTGGCTGATATATCAATTAGAAACGGGGGCGCGTGGCCCCCGTTTTAATGTTCAAGGCGGTACAGGCGTTACTTCCGCCGTTCGGTCGCAACCGTGATGTTGAACAGCCCCGCGTTCAGCTTGCCACCCTTTTTCATCTCTCCCAAAATCACCGTAGTCTCACTGCCGCTGTCATCGCGTATAACCCATTGGCGCAGTTCGGTCGGCCCAGTGGTGAACACCATTTCAATCGAGCCGTATTCCGGGTGTTCAGGATCTTGGGCGCGCACGCGGGTGGTGTTGCCATCAACCGTGTGGCCAACGACCATCTTGGCCCGGCCCAAATCGACGTTATTGGCCAGAATGATCGACAATGGCGTGCGTGACAGCGGGTATTGTTCGGGCGGCTGGTTGGATTTCGCATCAAAAACCGCAACGGTGCCGCCGCCGGCCAGCACAAGGTTCTTGTCGGGCGGGTTATATTCAAACCGCGCGCGGCCGGGGCGCTGGATGTACAGCGTGCCGGTAGAAATGGACCCGTCCGCATTGATCTGGGTGAATCCCACCTCGGCCGTGGTCAACCCGTTCAAATAGCGCGACAGCTCTTTAAGCGAGATTTTTTCGGCGGCGGCAGGCACGGCCAGCGCGGTTAGCAAGGCCATTGCCGCAAAGGGCAGGCCGATCGACTGGAAAAAGGATCTGCGATTCATATTGGTGGTTCCCACTCATTGCGCGGCTTGCCCTTGGCCATCCCCCGGATTTGGGGTGCGGTGGCCTAGGTTTGGGGCAAACCGCTTTTACCTCATAGCCTCTATATAAGGACGCTTTGCAAAGGGCGCACCCCTTTCGCAACAAACGACACGAGGATGTGAGCGGTTCCCTGCCAAGCCTAAAGCGTTTTGCGTTTGGTCTGATGGCTCAGATCAAACGCAAAACACTTTAGGAGTTGGAATTTCAGGGCAGGGGGGCGCGCAGGGGCGGTGGCTTCGCCTCCCCCCCGCTTTGCCGTCAATGCTCCGGCAACAAAACCTCACGTTTGCCAACGTGGTTGGCCGAGGTGATGACTTGGTTTTCTTCCATCTGCTCTACCAGTTTCGCGGCTTTATTATAGCCGATGCCCAGTTTGCGCTGAATATAAGACGTGGAACATTTGCGATCTTTGGCCACCACAGCCACGGCTTGGTCGTACAGCTCATTCTCGCTGCCATCCCCCGATCCAAGACCCAAAACAAGGTCGATATCGCCTTCCTTGTCCTCATCCACGCCTTCCACCACGCCTGACATATAGGTCGGCGGGCCAAAGGATTTCAGGTGGTTCACCACCTCTTCAACCTCTTCATCTGAAACAAACGGCCCGTGAATACGGGTGATTTTGGCCCCCCCCGCCATATAAAGCATATCGCCCATGCCCAGCAGTTGTTCCGCACCCATTTCACCGAGAATCGTCCGGCTGTCGATTTTGCTAGTCACCTGGAACGAAATCCGTGTGGGGAAGTTCGCCTTAATCGTGCCCGTGATTACGTCCACAGACGGGCGCTGTGTGGCCATGATCAGGTGAATACCCGAGGCACGCGCCATTTGGGCAAGTCGCTGAATGCAGGCTTCTATCTCTTTGCCGGCCACCATCATCAGGTCAGCCATCTCATCGACGACAACCACGATATAGGGCAAGGATACGGGTGTATCCATTTCCGTCTCAAATACCGGCTCGCCAGTATCTTCGTCAAATCCGGTCTGGATCGTGCGCTTAAACATCTCGCCCTTGGCCAGCGCTTCCCGCACTTTGCCATTATAGCCTTCGATATTACGCACGCCCATCCGCGACATTTTACGGTAGCGTTCTTCCATCTCGCCCACGGTCCATTTCAGCGCGATCACGGCCTTTTTCGGGTCGGTCACAACGGGCGAGAGCAGGTGCGGAATGCCGTCATAGACGCTGAGTTCCAGCATCTTGGGGTCAATCATAATCAACCGGCATTCTTCGGGCGACAGTTTATAAAGCAGCGACAGGATCATCGTGTTAATCGCCACCGATTTACCCGACCCCGTGGTCCCTGCGATCAAAAGATGGGGCATCTTGGCAAGGTTCGCCACAATCGGCTCGCCCGCAATATCCTTACCCAATGCCAGCGGCAGGCGCATAGAGCTGTCGCCAAAATCGCGCGCCGCCAGAATTTCGCGCAGCACAACCTTTTCGCGCCACGAATTCGGCAATTCAATCCCAATCACCGACCGGCCCGGAACGGTGGAAACCCGTGCCGACAGCGCCGACATCGACCGCGCGATATCATCTGCCAAACCGATCACACGGCTGGCTTTCAGGCCGGGTGCAGGTTCCAATTCATATTGCGTCACCACAGGGCCGGGGCGCACGGCGACAATCTCGCCCTTAACGCCGTAATCATCCAGCACGGCCTCCAGCATCCGCGCGTTTTCTTCCAGCGCTTCTTCGGACAGCGAGTGGCGCTGCACGGTGTCTGCACTGGCCAAAAGGTTCAGTGGCGGCAGTTCATAGGCCGGATGCTGGTCTTCAAACTTCAAGCGCGGCTGGGCCTCGGCAATCGCTTGGCGCGACGGCGGTGCAGGCTTTTTCATCGCGGGCTGCACGATGCGCCGTTGTTCTGGGGCCAAGACGCGGGTGATCGGCGCGGAAACCCGAATAATCTCGGGCCCATGGGCATCATCATACCCGTCATTATCGAAATGGTTTTCGTAATCGGCATCATCCTGCGCCCAAGCGGACTGAGGGGTGTCAAACACTTCATCTTCCATATCCGCATCGGTTTGCCATGCCGTGGCCGGCGGGGCAGGGGGCAACCCTGTGCGTGTGGCCGAAGAAACGTTCAACCGCGCCATATTGGGGCCATGCGCGCCTGTTTGGCCTGCCATTACCGGTGGTTCTGGCGGCAAGTCCACAGCCAAGCGGCTTCGTGGTGTCGCGATCAAAGGCACAGGCCCACGGCGGCCCATAACGGGTGGTTCGCGCCGGGCAAGCGCCGCTTGGACAGCCGTTTGGACTGTCGGCTGTGCCGCCGCAGGCGCTTGGCGCACGCGTGACCGGATCACATCATTGATCCGCGCCTTGATGCGATCTTCGCTGGGAACATGGGTCAGGGTTTGGGGCTGTTCAGGTTCGGCCAGATGCCCGGTCGCAGCCCGGCGGATCATTTGCGGAACGCGTGCCAAAAGGCTGGTCTTTTCAGGAACCTGTTCGGCAGCCCGTTCTGCTATCAGTGCCGGGCTTGCGTGCATTTCAGGCTCTACCCGGCCCTGAACGCGGGCAACGGGGCGGCCATCTTGCCGCAAACTGGCAGGGCGACCAAAGTCCGCCCCGCCCGAAATACCGTGCGATTTATCTGCGCGCAAAGGGGCAGGTTTCAGGAGTGCAGGTTTTTGGGGCGCCTCAAACATCACATCATCGTGCAGCGCGCGGCTTGCGGCCATTTCCCGGCGTGATTGGTTCTTTTCTTTCAAGGCATGGGCAGCACGCGCCGTGCCAGCGACAGATTTGCCCGCCAAAGACAAGCTCATCGCATAGGTCGTCACCACGCCAAAGGTGACAAACCGCCGAAACGCGTGCAATTCGCGCATGTCAAAGCCCATGACAAACAGGCCCATCACCAGCAGTGCCAACCCAAAGGCAACCGACAACAGCTTCAGCCCAATTTCGCCCAGTGGCAAAAGCGACAAAAGCACGCCCAAAACCGTATCGCCAAACAGCCCGCCCAACCCAATGGCAGCATGCGGCCAGTTTGGCCCCGGCACATAGGTCGCGGCAAAAACCGATGCCAAGGCAATAGCAATCACGGCAAACACCACACGGCCCATCGCACGCTCTTCGCCTACATGGGTGATAAACCGCAGGCCCCAAGCGCCCAAAATTAGCGGAATCCCCCAAGAGCCCATGCCACCAATGATGAATAGGGTTGAGGCGACAGAGGCCCCAAACCGCCCAAGCATATTGTTCACCGGGTCATCCGTGGCCACCAGCCAGCCCGGATCATTCGCGGAATAACTGCCCAGGATGGCGGCAAAAATCAGCGCCAAGACGATCAGGCCTGCGCCCAACATCTCTCGGCCACGCCGTTCCAGCATTGCTGCGGTGTTCTGATCCACCAATGGGTCGCGCTGTCTGACCTGATAAGATGCCATGATTTACCGTCCTTGCCCGTAGAGACAGTCGCGAAGCTGGGTCAGCCCGCGCTGCGTTTCTTCTTTTGGGGCGACAAGCGCCACCCTGATATAGCCTGCGCCGGGGTTATCCCCGCCCACATCACGTGACAGATACGCACCGGGAAGCACCCGAACGCCTGTCTCACGCCACAACTTTAAAGCGGCCTCTTCGCCGTCTTGCACCGGAAGCCACAGGAAAAACCCGGCTTGCGGTGGCATATACCCTTGCATCCCGTCAAAAATGCGGTCGGCAAGGGCGAATTTTTCAACATACATCGCGCGGGATGCGGTCACATGCGCCTCATCATTCCACGCCGCCTCAGATACCTTTTGGATCGGCAGCGGCAATGGCGCGCCGGCGAATGCCCTAAGCTGGCGGATGCGCGTAATCGACTGCGGCCCACCCGCCACAAACCCAGACCGAAGGCCCGGCAGGTTCGACCGTTTCGACAGCGAATGAAAGGTCAGCGCGCGTTCGGGGTCCGCACCCGTGGTCTTGGCAACAGAAAGGATGCCAGGGGGCGGCGTATCGCGGTAAATCTCGGCATAGCATTCATCGGCCAGCACTTGGAAATCATGCTTTTCGGCCAGTGCCAGCAAATCGGCCCAATAATCAGTGCTTGCCACGGCCCCTTGCGGGTTGGCGGGCGAACACAAATACGCAATCGCCGTACGGTCCAAAATATCCCGCGGCAGGCTGGCATAATCAGGCAAATGCCCGGTCGCCGCCGTTGCAGGCACATAAATCGGCTCTGCCCCCATCGCGAGGGCCGCCACCGCATAAACCTGATAAAACGGATTTGGCATCAAGATAACAGGCCGCTTGCCACCCTTGGCCTCAACGCAAAGGGCTACGGCTGCATTGAACAACCCTTCACGCGTACCATTTAACGCCATGATTTGATTGGTGTTCAGCGCCACATCATAACGCCTCCCAACCCAACCCGCGATGGCGGCCAGCAATTCGGGCGTACCGTCATTGGGTGGATAAATCGCAAAGCCATCAAGATTGGCAGCCAAAATAGGCCCCACGAAATCGGGCATAGGATGACGCGGCTCGCCAATGGTCATGGCGATGGGTGTCCCGCCCGAAGGATGGGAGTCCAGAAGCGCCCGCAAGCGCGGAAACGCGTATTCTGGCAGGTTCGAAAACCGCTCAGGAAATGCCATTGCTGCCTCATCTCGTCGGGGTCATGTCGCCCCGTTTGGATGTAGGATAGCGATGGTTTGCGCTTTGGTCCAGAAAAACGCTTTGATATTGTGCAGTTGGGGGTGGGGATTGTGTCTTTTTCGTCCCTCCCCCACCAGCCATAGGCAAAGCTTGGCCTAACCCAGCGCGCGTTCGGCTGCCGAACACAGGCGCAACAGCCGCTCTTCTTGGCCCGGACCCGCCAAAAACGTGATCCCGCAGGATGGCTGCCCGGTCGGCAAGGTCACGCCGCACAGGCCAAACATATTGCCAATCCGTGTGTTGCGCAGTGCAAGCAGGTTTTCGGTGACGAAATAATCCTGATCGTCCAGCAACCGCTGTGCATTGGGCGGCAAAATGGGCGAGGTGGGCAGGATAACCGCATCATAGCCCGCCGTTTTGCGCGCCCAAATCAGGCGCAGCGCGTCCAACCGCTGCCACGCCGCCACAAAATCGGCGGCCGAAACCGTGGCACCCGTGCGAAACCGCTCCAAAATCCGAGGAAACATCTTTTCGGGGGCGGTCTCAATCAGCTTGCCCCAGGTGCCATAGGCCTCGGCGGTAAAGGTGATGCCTGCAAGGTCCATCGCTTCCACCACCTCAGGGATCTTGCCAATTTCAATTTTTGCACCCGCGCGGGCCAAGCGATCAACAGCGCCGTCAAACCCCCGCTCCGGCTCTTGCCGCAAGGTGTCCATCGCCATCGTGTCCAGCACCAACAACCGCGCACCTTTCAAACTGGCCCCGGCCAAATCAATCGGCTTACTACCCTCCATCGCAGACAGCAGCAGCGCGCAATCCTCAACGCTGCGGGCCAGTGGACCCACCGTATCAAACCGCGCGCACAGTGGCACCACACCCTTCAACGACAGCCGCCCCGGCGTGGTTTTCAGCCCCACAAGGTCATTCCACGCCGCCGGAATACGCACCGACCCGCCGGTATCCGACCCAATGCCCGCCGGCGCCAACCCAAACGCAATTGACGCCGCACAGCCCGAGGATGACCCCCCCGGCACCGCCTCTGGGTCATTCACATTCGGTGGCGTGGCCGTAATCGGGTTCAGTCCCAGCCCCGAAAACGCAAGCTCCGACATGTGGGTTTTGCCCAAACAGACCAGCCCTTGCGCGGTGGCGGTGGTCAAAACTTCCGCGTCAACCTCTGGCACCCGGCCTTTCAACAGCGCCGTTCCTGCCTCACACGGCGCGCCCGATGCATCAAACAGGTCTTTCCACGAAATCGGCACACCATCGAGCAACCCAATCCGGTGCCCTGCCTTGGCCCGGTCGGCTGCCGCAATAGACATAGACCGCGCGCGGCGCGGCGTGGTGCGCGAATAGATGCGATTGGCATCGGGGTGCCGCTCAATCGCGTCCAAAAACGCTTCGGTCAGTTCCATCGGGTTAATTTTGCCCGCCCCAATCCCGCGCCCCAAATCCGCCGCCGTCATCCAAAGCCAATTTCCTGCCATAACCCACCTTTTCCCCGTTCGGGCAAAGGCTAGCGTCCCTGCGGCAATCGGACAATCGCAATTTCTGCCCAGCGCATGGACAATTCCGTGCCAAGGGTCATATTGAGCGCCATGAAACAGGATGCAGATATCATCATCGTGGGTGGTGGGCTGAACGGCCCAGCTTTGGCGCTGGCCTTGGCCAGTGGGGGGATGCGCGTGACGGTGGTAGACGCCCGCCCTGCGCCCGCGCGCGCAGAAACTGGCTTTGATGGGCGGGCCTATTCGCTGGCCCATGCCTCCAAACGCTTGCTGGGTGTGATCGGCGTGTGGCCGCATATCGCAGACCGCGTGCAGCCCATCTTACAGATCAAGGCCAGCGATGGCCACGCCGGTGCCGGTGCCGCCCCGTTTTTCCTGCATTTTGACCATGCCGAGATTGAAGAAGGCCCGATGGGCTTTATGATTGAGGACCGCCACCTCTATGCCGCCTTTCTGGCCGCAATGACGGATGCGCCGAATATCACGCTGCTGTCGGGTGAAACCGTCACCGCACAAAGTACCGATCAAACCGGGGCCACTGTTACCCTCGCCTCGGGTCGCCAACTCACTGCGCGCCTGCTGGTGGGTTGCGATGGTCGCACCAGCGGCACGGCCACGCGCGCAGGCATTTCGCGCACGGGTTGGGCCTACGGGCAAACCGCACTTGTCACGGCCGTGGAACATGCATTGCCCCACCACGGCATCGCGCATCAGTTCTTTATGCCCCAAGGCCCGCTTGCTATCCTGCCCTTGCCCGGAAACCGCTCGTCTATTGTGTGGAGCGAGGAGACAACCCGCGCCACCCAGATCCAAGCCTTGAATGACACCGACTATCTCAACGCCCTGCGCCCCCGCTTCGGTGATTTTCTGGGTGAGATCAAACTGGCCGGCACCCGCTTCGCCTACCCCCTCAACCTGACGCTGGCGAACAGCTTTATCGCCCCGCGCTTGGCCCTGGTCGGTGATGCAGCACACGGTGTTCACCCCATCGCGGGCCAAGGCCTTAACCTTGGGCTGCGTGATGTTGGTGCATTGGCGCAGGTGGTGATCGAGGCACAGCGCCGCGGCGAAGATTTCGGTGCGGCGGATGTGCTAACGCGGTATCAACAATGGCGCCGCTTTGACACAACCGCGCTTGCGCTGGGCATGGACAGCGTCAACCGTTTGTTTTCCAATGATAACCCGCTACTGCGTGTGGCGCGTGATTTAGGGATGGGGGCCGTCAACGCCATGCCAGCCTTGCGCCGCCGCTTCATCCGCACCGCCGCCGGATTAGAGGGCGATCTGCCGCGCCTTTTGCAAGGCCAGCAAATTTAACCGCCCTCGCGAGCCGCGCTTCACTCTTCCGACTTCACTGCCTTCTTGGCCTCTGCCGCTGCTTTCATGCGGGCCAGCAATTCGGCCTTTTGGGTTTGGTCGCCATAGGGGTTCTTGTCGCTGCCCTTGGCATTATGTTCTGAATAGCGCGGTGTATTTTTTCCCACTTTGGCTGCTCCCGATGCATTGTAATCCATGATTCATTCCTCTTGCGGCTTGCCTGCTTGTGCCTCAATCCCCTCCGCCCCGCAATATTGAACCGCAATCCACCTTAAAAACCTTCAGGGGTCACATGCCCAACCCTTGCCATTTCATCTTGGCAAAAATACCTAAATCCCACCCTCACCCCCAAACCATCCGCTTAATCGCCGCCGCATGATCTGCCCGCGCCGCAACACTGTCCGCAGCCAACCCCCGCGCCACCTCCAGCAAACCTTCCGCCGCCACCACCCGGTCAATCAGCCCCCATGCCTGCGCCTCAGCCGCGTCAATCTTCGCGCCGGCCATCAGAATCATTGACGCCCGCGCCGGCCCAACCAATCGCACAAGCCGTGGCACATCCGACGGTTGCGGCAAAAACCCCAGCCGCATCACAGGGTAAAACACGCGCGCCCCCGCAACTGCGATGCGCAAGTCACAGGCCAGCGCCATGCCCATCGCGCCGCCCGCCACCGTCCCATTCAGCGCCGCGATGGTCATGCAAGGCAGCGCCGCAATTGCCCCCGACAGCCGTTCCCACACCGGGCTGGTCGCCAACCCGGCATGCGCCTCCTCCAAATCCGCCCCTGCGGAAAACACCCGCCCTACGCCGGTGATAACCAACGCCCGCGCGCCTTCAAGCGCCGCACGTTCCGCAATGCCCGCCAAATCGTGCAGCATAACACTGGTCAGCGAATTGGCCTTGTCGGGCCGTTTTATCGTGGCGGTCCAAACGCCTGCGTCAATACTCAGCTCAATCATACACCCAACCCCACGGCTCGGCGCACGGCCTCATCGCGCATGGATACCTCTTGCCCCAACCAATCATCGCCACCCGGTCCGCACATCCAAAGCATCAACCGCGCGGGCCAATCCTCGGCTGTCACATCACAAATCCGGCCAATTGGATCAATCACCCCCGCATTGCCAATCAGCACATCCAACCCGCCACACTCGGCCACCACCCGCGCCATTGCCGCCGAAACAGATGTCTCATCCCCCACATCACAGACAATGGCCAAGGCTCCTTGCCCAATCTCGCGCGCCAGCGCCGCAATCGCCGCCTCCGACCGCGCCAGCAACACCACCCGCGCACCTGCCTTTGCAAACACCCGCGCGCTGGCTGCCCCAATCCCCTGGCTCGCGCCTGTAATCACCACGACCTTGCCTTGCATTGAGACTAGCATCCTGTACCTCCCTTAAACCATCGAACCAAACGCTAGCGCAGCCTGCTTGCCTATTCCAGCCAAGTCTCGCACCAAGCCAGCCATTCACACACGCTTTCGTGCCTGCAACAGCCCCAGCCCCTCTTGACCGCGCGGGGCGGTGCGTCAATGCTATCCCCAACGTTTTCAACCGGAGCCCCCCAATGAAACAGCGCATTTTTGCCACAACCTCTTTTGCCGCATTGTCTGCCTTTTTAGCCGCCCCCGCCTTTGCCGATGTCACCGCCGATCAGGTCTGGGAAAGCTGGAAAGCGCTGGGATCAACCTATGGCCAATCCTACACCGCCGGGTCTGAGGTGCGGTCGGGCGATACGCTGACCATCACCGATCTTACCATTGATATGCCCAGTGCCACCCAACAGGTCAAAGGCACCATCCCGCAGGTCGCCTTTCGGGAAATTGGCGGCGGGCGGGTCGAAATCACCATGTCCGATGCCTATCAACTGAACTTGACTGGCAAAGATCCGTTGGACAAACCCACAGCCAGCTCTGTGGCGGTTGCCCAAGATGCACTGGTCATCACCGCCAGCGGCGACCCTGCGGCGATCAGCTATGACATTGCGGCCAACACCGTCGCCATGAAAGTGCTTGATATCATGGTGGATGGCAAACCCAATGACATGAGCTTTGATTTCACCCTGTCAAAAATCATTGCCAATTATCAGGTGATGCAAGGTGAATTGACCGGCATCAATTCTACCTTTGCCGCGTCTGACCTTGCCTTTAACGCCAAAGGCACCGATCCCGACAATGGTGGCGCGTTTGATATGGCGGGCAAAATGTCTGGCATCGCCGGCGCATCGGCTGGCACCGTATCCCAAGGGGCAGCGACTGGTGATTTGGGCGCAATGCTGGCGCAAGGCTTCACCACCGATGGCTCTTTCAACTATGATGTGGGCGGGTTTACCCTTGCAGTAACCGATGAAAGCGGCGGCACCACCAATGTGGAAAGCACGTCCAAAGGCGGCAATCTGAATGTGTCGATGGACAAGGACCGTATTGCCTACGGCGTGCATGGCAAAGGCGTGGCACTGAAGGTTTCTGGCTCTGCCATCCCTTTCCCGGAACTGACCGCGGCCTATGATGATGCCGTGCTCAGCCTGCTGATGCCGATTGCCAAGGCCGAAGAGCCCAAGGATTTCGCCTTGAATGTCAAACTTTCGGGTCTGACTGTGTCGGATATGATCTGGAACATGATCGACCCCGGTGCCAGCCTACCGCGCGATCCTGCAACCCTGAACCTGGCTTTGAAAGGCAAGGCCAAGCCGTTGGTTGATCTTTTGTCGGTTGATCAAGAGTCGATGATGGGCGGCAAACCCCCGGTTGAAGTGTCGGCGCTGGATATTGAAGCGTTGCAATTAACCGTGGCGGGCGCAGAATTTACCGGAAATGGCGCGCTGGCCTTTGATACGACCAAACCGCCTGTCTTGGGGGGCGTGGCCCCAATGCCAACGGGCAAGGTAAATCTGTCGCTAACGGGGGCAAACACCTTGTTGGGCAAGCTGCAAGCTTTGGGGCTGGTAGATTCGCAAATCACCATGACCTTTGGCATGATGGCGGGCATGTTGGCCAAACCCGGTCCAACCCCTGACAGCTTTGTGGCTGAGGTAGAGATTAAAGAGGATGGTCAAATTCTGTCCAACGGCAACCCGCTGCCGTTCTAAGGCTCGTAGCGGATCTGTGATGCGGATCGGGCGGCCTTTGGGCTGCCCTTTCTTTTGATCTGCCTTGCCATAGGGCGTGTGGCGGATTACCTGCCCATTGACGTTGATATAAGGAGGCCGCGATGACCAGGCTTGAAACGCTGACCGATGCGCTGTTGCAGGCCGCCAAACGCGCAGGCGCGGACGCCGCCGATGCAATTGCTGTCGAAGGGATTGCCACCGCGATTGATATTCGCGCCGGTGCGTTGGAACAGGCCGAACGGTCCGAAGGGATAGAGTTGGGCCTGCGGGTGCTGATAGGTCAACGCCAAGCCTGTGTGTCGGTGTCCGATACATCAGATGCGACAATCCGCGCCGTGGCCGAACGCGCAGTCGCCATGGCCCGTGAGGCCCCGAATGACCCCTATGCAGGGCTGGCAGACCCGTCACAACTGGCGCAAAACTGGGATATGGCCGCGCTGGAATTGTGTGATTTGTCGCCCGAGGTCAGCGCCGCCGTGCTCGAATCCGATGCCCGCCGCGCCGAGGCCGCTGCACTGGCCGTGACCGGGATCACGCAAGTTGAGGCGAGTGCCAGCCAATCGCGCCGCCAAATCCATCTTGCCGCCAGCAATGGCTTTTCAGGTGGTTATGCGCGGTCCTCCCGGTCGGTGTCTGCCGTGGCCTTTACCGGATCAGGCACTGGGATGGAACGGGATTGGGCCGCCGAAGGCCGCATCCACGCCGTTGATTTGCCCAGTGCTGAGGAAATCGGCGCACTGGCCGCCGCCCGTGCTTTGGAACGGGTGGGCGCGCGCAAACCCAAAACCGGGGCGTACCCTGTGCTTTATGATGAACGTATTTCATCGGGGCTGATCGGGCATTTGCTGGGCGCGATCAACGGGTCCACAATTGCGCGGGGTTCGGGTTGGTTGCGCGATGCGCTGGGCCAACAAATCCTGCCTGCGGGCCTATCGGTGATCGAAGATCCCTTCCGCCCCCGTATATCCGGCAGCCGCGCCTTTGACGGCGAAGGCCTGCCCACCGCGCGGCGAGCGATTGTGGAAAATGGCGTGTTGACGGGTTGGGTGCTTGACCTTGCCACTGGTCGCAAATTGGGGATGCCCAGTACGGCCAATGCCGCGCGCGGTGCCTCGTCGCCACCTTCCCCCGGCACGTCGAATATTGACCTAACGCAAGGCACCAAAACGCGGGCCGAGCTGATTGCTGAAATGGGGACTGGCTTGCTGATCACCTCGCTGATCGGCTCATCCATCAACCCCACCACGGGCGATTATTCGCGCGGGGCGTCGGGGTTTTGGGTCGAAAACGGCGAAATCACCTATGCGGTGAATGAAGTCACCATCGCGGGCAATCTGCGCGATATGTTGCTGCGCCTGACGCCGGGCAATGATGCGCGGATGCATATGTCAACCCGCGTGCCGTCTTTGCTGGTCGAAGGGTTAACGCTTGCCGGTGCCTAATCTCGCAGCTGATCTTGACCTACTGGTCGATGCCGCGCGCGAGGCGGGAGCGATTGCCCTGCGCTATTTCAAGCGTGACCCGCAAATATGGGACAAAGGCGATGGCGCAGGCCCCGTGACCGAGGCCGATTTGGCCGTCAACACTATGCTAGAAGGCCGTTTGCGCCGCGCCCGCCCGGACTATGGCTGGTTGTCCGAGGAGACCCCCGACAGCACAGACCGTCTGTCTGCGAAGCGCTGTTTTATCATTGACCCCATCGACGGCACCCGCGCGTTTATTGAGGGCCAAGACAGCTTTGCCCATTCTTTAGCTATTGCTGAGGGCGATAAGATCATCGCCGCCGCCGTGTTTTTGCCCGCCAAGAATCGGATGTATAGCGCCCATGCTGCATCAAGCGCGCAGATGAACGGCCAGCCCATCCGCGCCAGCGCCCAAGCCGGGGTGGTGGGGGCAAGTGTGCTGACCTCAAAACCCAATATGCAGGCGCATCATTGGCCCGGCGGCGTGCCAGATGTGGCGCGCGCGTTTCGGCCATCGCTTGCCTATCGCTTGTGCCTTGTTGCCGAAGGACGGTTTGACGCGATGCTGGCCTTTCGCCCGACATGGGAATGGGACATTGCGGCCGGCGCGCTGATTGCCACGCGGGCCGGGGCGGTGGTCAGTGATGGCATGGGTGCGGAGTTACGGTTTAACGCAAGTGATCCGCGCACGCCGGGGGTTATTGTGGCATCTGTTGGGTTACATGCCGAATTGATTGCGCGGCGGGGGTGATCGGTTTTAGGTATTTGGACCAAGATGAAATGGCAGGTCAAAGTGCCTTGAGCGCTGTTGCAGCGGCGATGGCGAGGGCGGCGTGGCCTTTGGCGGCAAAATGGATGCCGTCGATCGGGCTGGTTTGCAGCACGCGCCCTGCATCCAAAAAACCAAGGCCGCGTGTGGCGGCATAGGTTTGCAGCAAAGGCGCTAACGCTTTGCCTTTTGCAGCAGCACCAATGAATTCACCGGACAAAGGGCCGATTTCTTGCACCGGGGGCGGCGCGATTAGCAAGATGCGCAAGTCGGGATGGCGCGCGGCCATTTCAGACGCCAGCGCCATATCAATCAACCCCGCAATCCCCGCCACAATCCGTTCGGCCGACGCGCCAAACCGCAATTTCACATCATTGGTGCCCAGCATCAGCGTTATATAGTCCAGCGGACCATGGGAGTTCAGCGCAATGCGCAGGCCGATCACCGCGTTCATATGGTCGCCCATCATCGGGTCATCAAAACAGGTGGTGCGCCCCGGTAGCCCTTCCTCGACCAGCGCCCAATCCGGGCCCAGCTGCGCCGCAGCGCGCGTAGGCCAGCGGGTGGCCGCATCATAGCGCGCATAAACGCCACGCTGGGTGATTGGGGGCGTTCCATGGGTATTGCTATCGCCAAAACACATCAGAATGGGCATCAATGGCTCCTTTGGTTGTGAAATGCACGCTACTGCGCCGATGCATCCTTGCAAAGCCCCTTGGCCTTTTGCCCTTGGATGCGCATATAAGGGGCAACTGATATGACGAAAGAGGGATGTTATGCTGACGTTTGGTGACCAATTGGGTGCGGCTGATACCGCCCCTGAAGCAGATTTGATCAAAGACGGCACTGAGGCCAGCTTTGTCGCCGATGTGATTGAGGGCAGTGCCGAGATTCCGGTGATCGTGGATTTCTGGGCGCCGTGGTGTGGCCCGTGCAAACAGCTTGGGCCAGCGCTAGAGGCGGCTGTGACGGCGGCCAAAGGCCGCGTGCGCATGGTCAAGATCAATGTCGATGAAAGCCCCAACATCTCGGCCCAGTTGCGCATTCAATCCATCCCCATGGTCTATGCGTTTTTCCAAGGCAAGCCTGTGGATGGGTTCCAAGGTGCTTTGCCCGCGTCGGAGCTGAAAGCCTTTGTCGACAAGGCCGCAGCACTTGGCGGCGATGGAGGCTTAAGCGAGGCGATTGAAGCCGCCGAAACCATGCTGACCGAAGGCGAGGCCGCAGACGCGCTGGAAACCTTTGCCGCGATTTTGGAAGAAGAGCCTGAAAACGCCGTCGCTTATGGTGGCCTGCTGCGGTCTCATCTGGCGCTAGATCAGGTGCCGCAAGCCGAGGCCGCGTTGGCCGCCGTGCCTGCCAAAATCGCCACCACCAAAGAGGTGGAGGCCGTGCGCGCCCAAATCGCCCTGATCCATCAAGCCGCAAATGCAGGCCCGGAGGCAGAGCTGCGCGCCGCCGTTGATGCCGACCCAGACAACCTGCAAGCCCGGTTCGACCTTGCGACAGCCTTGCACGCCGCGGGCAAGGTTGAAGACGCCGTGGATATGTTGCTGGATCTGTTTCGCCGCGACCGTGAGTGGAATGAGGCCGCCGCCAAAACCCAGCTTTTCACCATTTTTGATGCGCTGCCGCCGAAAGATCCGATTGCCTTGAAGGGCCGCCGCAAACTTTCGTCAATCATATTTGCCTAAGGGGAAATGCGGCCTAGCTGCTGACTATGAAACACATATCTGACCTCCCCGATACGATCCCGCTTTTTCCGTTGCCCGGTGCGCTGTTGCTGCCCCGCGCGCGGTTGCCGCTGCATATATTTGAGCCGCGCTATTTGCAGATGCTGGAAGATTGCATGAAAACCCCGGCGCGTTTGATCGGCATGATCCAAACGCGAGAGGTGCCTGCAAGTGCCGGCGGGGGCGAGGCCAAGCTGCAATCCATCGGTTGCGCGGGTCGCCTGTCGGGCTTTTCCGAAACCGAGGATGGCCGTTATATGGTTACGCTGTCGGGCATCTCTCGTTTTCGCCTGCGCGAAGAGATTAAGGGCTTTTCGCCCTACCGCCGCGCGCGGGTTGATTGGAACGGGTTTGAGCGCGATCAAGGCTTGGCCGAGGATGACAAGGCCTTTGACCGGCCAGCGTTTATGGACCTGTTGCAGCGGTTCTTTGACTCGCTAGAGATGTCTACCGATTGGGAAAGCCTTGGCGAGGCGGATGAGGAGCTGTTGATCAACTCCCTCTCCATGCTTTGCCCGTTTTCGCCTGAGGATAAGCAGGCGCTGCTAGAGGCGCCAACCCTTATTACCCGGCGCGAAACCATGGTGACGCTGATCGAATTTGCCCTGCGTGGCGGGACGGGTGAGGAGATTATGCAATGACCGTTGATGCAAACGATGGTGCCGATGCGGGAGATGCCCAAGTGGCAGCCGTAATCGACCGCCGGATGTTGGAGGCACTGGTGTGTCCGATGACGCAAGGCACGCTGTCCTATGATGCCGATGCCCAAGAACTGGTATCTAAGGCCGCGAAAATGGCCTTTCCAATCCGCAACGGTATTCCGATCATGCTGGTGTCAGAAGCCCGCGCTGTTGAGTGAGGGGCGTATGATACGGACAGTTATAACCTATTGTGTATTCGTCGCAGCCGTTGTGGTGATCGGTGCTTTGATTGGCATCAACACCGGGCCGGGTGAGTGGTATGCCACACTGGTAAAGCCGTGGTTCAGCCCACCCAATTGGCTGTTTGGCCCGGTGTGGACCGTGCTTTACATCTTGATCGGTTGTGTCGGTGCGCGCAAATGGATGCATGGCGGCGCTATGGGGCTGTGGTGGGGGCAGATGACGCTCAACTTCCTGTGGTCGCCGGTGTTTTTTCTGGCACATCAACCCTTTGCAGCGCTGATGGTCATCATCGGGATGTGGCTGCTAATTGCGCTGTTCATCAGGCGTGAATGGAACAGCGACCGCTTGTCCGCCGTGATGTTTGTGCCGTACCTTGCATGGGTCAGCCTTGCCACTGCACTCAACGCCGCGATCGTGGTTTTGAACTGAAAGGGGGGGCAAACCAGCCCCCCCCCGTCACTCATCATTGATATCGCGGTCCCAGATTTTGGCGGCACCCGCCTGTTTTCCCAGCATCTTGCGCGTGATGAACCACGCCGCGAGTGACGCAACCGCGAACACCAACAGTGTCGCAGGCAGCGTGCCACCCAAAACCCCGATGCCCACCAAAACGCCAGTTGCCACCGCGCCAATCGCAAAGCCAAGGAAGATATAACCGGGGGCCAGCACCTCTAGCACCCCCAGCGAAAATCCCAGCACAATCCACACCCACCACAATCCAAACCAGCTCATTTTCTGCCCTGCAACATCTTGAACGCATCGCCAAACGCTTCCAACGCCTGCGCCGGCACAATAATCGTCTGCTTGCCCGCCCCTTGGCCCACCGCCGTCAGCGCCTCAACCTGCTTCAGCGCGACCTGATACTGTGCCGCCTCAATCCCATTCATCTTAATCGCCTCGGCAATCACCCCTGTGGCATAGGCCTCGGCATCCGCCAAAACCCGGCGCTGCTCGGCCTCCCGCTGAGCGGCATAAAGCTCGGCATCCGCGTTCAACTCCACCGCCCGCTTCTTGCCCTCCGCCTCAGTCACCAACGCCCGCCGCGCCCGTTCCGCATTCAACTGCTGCAACATCGCCGTCCGTGTCGCATCATCCAGGTTCACGTCCAAAATCTCGGCCCGCGTCACCTCAATGCCCCAGTCATCCACCAACAACCGCACCTGCTCGCGAATATTAATCGCCACCTCGGCCCGGTTTGATTGCACCTGATCCAGCTCCATCTTGCCAATCTCAGACCGCACAATCCCCGCCACCGTCGTTGCAATCGCGCCGTCCACATCGCGGATCCGGTACACCGTCTTCTCCGGCTCCGTAATCCGGTAAAACACGCTCGTTTCCACTGCCACCAACACGTTATCCGTCGTAATCGCGTCCTGCCGCGCTGTCGGCAACTGCCGCTCTAAAATCGAAATCTTATGCGCCACCTTATCCAAAAACGGCACGACAAAGTTAATCCCCGGTCCCAAAACCGACCGCAAGCGCCCAAACCGCTCCACCACATGCTTTTCGGATTGCGGCACAATCCGCACCCCCAGAAAAATGCACACAATGATAAACACTGCGACCGCAAGGTACACCGCATTGCCACCAATCAATTGCTCAATATCCATTGTCAAAACCCTCTCAAAACCACCAACCCAAACCATGGCCCCTAAGCGGCCCCCACGCAAGAGGCCCCCAATGATCCACACCCTTCCCATCGCCGAAATTGACGCCACCGCCTTGCCCCGTGACCGCACAGGCCTAGACCCAGCCGCACTCGCCGAACTGCAAGCCTCCATCGCCGCAAACGGCCTGCGCCAACCCGTGGAGGTCTTTCAAACCGCCACCGGCTACGCCCTCATCTCTGGCCTGCGCCGCCTCACCGCCGTCACCAACCTTGCCCAACTGCGCGGCACCCAGCCCGAAATCGCCGCCTTCATCCGCACCCCCGCCACGCTGGCCGATGCCCTTGTGGCGATGGTCGAAGAAAACGACATCCGCCAAAACCCCAGCCCGTGGGAACGCGCGCGCATCATCACCACCCTGCGCGACGGCGGCGATTTTGACACGCTCGATGCCGCGACCCGCGCGCTCTACCCCCACGCAAGCCAAGCCAAACGCCAACGCCTGCGCTCGTGCGCAATGGTGGTCGAGGAACTCGACGGCCTCCTCGCCACGCCCGAGCATCTGTCCGAGCGTCAAATCCTGCGCCTAAGCGCCTCCATCCGCGCCGATTTCACCACGCTCCTCGTGACCGCCTTGAAAGAATCCCGCGCGAATACGCTAGAGGCGCAATGGCAAACCTTGCTGCCGGTACTGGTAGAGGCCGAAAACTCCCACACCGACCCCACCCCCCAAACCCCCGGCCGCCCCCGCCGCATTTTGCGCCCCATCGCAGGGGTGGTGGTACGCCGCGAAATGACGCGGGATGGTTGGGTGCTGCGGTTTACAGGGCCAGAGGCCACGGGGATGCTGATGGAGTTGGTGATGGACGAGGTGGAGCGGGTGTTTGGATGACTTTTCTAAAATTTGTCAAGAAAACTTGTAGACAGCCCCTTAAGTAACCAGTTTACATCGGTTAGGAAGTTAAGGCATAACTTAACTGATGGGTGCTTAAAGTATGAAGATTGATGGATACGAAGAATACGCAGAAGGAGGCATCGACGGCGTCCTTTCGGTCTATTTTTCGTCTGAAGTTATCGAATTCCTTAAAGCAGAAGGACAATCAGGAACGCGAATACTAAGTCTGTGAAAAAGGTGTTGGCGATAGTTGAAAATATTAGGCGATATGGCCTGCGTGGTATGAGCAATACGGAGCAGTTCAATGACGAAGGCCGCCATCCGAGTTATTGTCGAGTCTGGTGTTTGAGGGTTTTGGGTCATGCGGCGATCTGGCCTGTCTCGGTGGTTTCGATGCCGTCTTTGAACGTGACGCCAGTGATGACTTTGGCGAGGTGATCAAAGCCGCGT
>Ga0209390_10001309_pt1 | contig 48848 bp, 48 predicted proteins | sample BON01_FD_187212 | JGI IMG/M metagenome (GOLD analysis project Ga0209390, IMG submission 187212) | Freshwater microbial communities from Lake Bonney liftoff mats and glacier meltwater in Antarctica - BON-01 (SPAdes) (version 2) | ecosystem: Environmental > Aquatic > Freshwater > Ice > Glacier...
TTCGACAGCCCATGCAATCGATACTCGTCCTTGCAATCGCATTGAGTCGTTGGGCGGGTTCACCAGCATTGCTTTTAGCTTCTGCTCGACTTCTGCGGTCATTTTACCTTGATGGTAAATCTTGGCGACAAGGGACGGATCGGCGGTAGTGAAGATTTGACCCTCTCCACCTTTAGCTATGAGCTGACCCAGTTGTGTTCTCTCCATATTGTGCTTAAGTGTGGCAGAGGTTAGCTAGTAATAAGGTGATGTCGTCATCGGTGCGACTGGTTACACGATCGGAAACGAGGAATGCAGTCAAACTCCGGTTCAGCTCATCCATGTCTGTTTCCTGAGAAATTGCTTGAAAGAGAGGGACAAAAAAAGGTGCATGAGGTATTCCTTCAGGCATCTTTAGGGCAATCAATTGCAGTCCATCTGAGAACATCGCCACTTGAGTAACCCGACCCTTCCAGAATTCGATCTGGATTGAATCTAAGGCAGTTGGGGACGTTAAAAAGGTGGTGAATTCTAAAAATTCTTCGACATTTGGATTTGTCAGACCCTTAACTTGTAGTTCAGTATCGCGAATCACTACCGCCCCATCACCAATCTGTGCCGTAACGATAAAATCTGGAGTCGCTACCGTCAGAATCAATGTTGTAGACAACTCTCGTTTATCCACAGTCATTTCATCAGCTTGCGTCTCCAGTACCTTTAGAGTTAGCTCATAGACATCATGGAAGAAATCGAGCCATTGCGCCTCGGTCTGTAAATTCTTGAGTCTTTCTTGACGATCCGCGATTGCTTCTACTGCGGTTTCGACTGCCAAACTAGATCCCACCTCAGACAAAGATGCCGAACCAGCACCGTCAGCAACGGCGGCGACAAAAGTTGTTTCCCCTAAAACTACCCAATGGTGAGCATCCTGACAAGGCTGAGTCCGCTTGATATGGCTCGTCCCTTGGACTGATGCCGCAGCGACTTTCCATTCGGTTGACATTAAACGATCCCCCAGCCTGGAGGCGCGAGCGCAACCTGCTCGTTAGGTCGTGATTGGGATACTCTGGACATACTCGCAGATAGCCACTCAAACATTTCTTGGAAGCTTAGTCCCTTGAGCATAATCGGCGCACGTAACGGGAATAAAGTACTGAGTTGCTGAATATTGGCTCCTTCCACACCGACAGTAAAAAATGCGACTTTCTTCCCAGCTTCTTGAGCTTGAACTTTTTGAGCAGCCAGTCGGACGACCGACTCATTTTCACCGCATGGCTCACCATCTGTAATCATAAATACCCACGGGCGGTAATATGTGATGCCATTGTCTTTATAGGAAGTCTTCCGTCGGTCGAGAGCATCGAGGGCGAGGTCGATTCCAGATCCAGTAAACGTCAATCCTTGAGCAGTTAAGGTTGGTGGTTCAAACGAGTCAGCCGTCACGAAATCGCTGACGATTTTCACCTGACTATCAAAGGTAATGACAGATACATCTACACGCTTTTGCGCTAGGTTGTCTTTCATCAAAGATTCTTTGAAAGTCATTAGACCTGCATTCAATGCGGCAATCCTAGCACCTTGCATCGAGCCTGAAGTGTCTAGTAATAGAACGCAGGGACATCGAGGTTCAGGATTTTCTGCGAATTCAATTGCATCAATATTCATCAACTATCTTAATTACACGGGGTTACTTGCTATCCATAGTATTCCCATATTGGGTGTGAAATCAGCAATGGTGCAGAAACTTACGCTCAAGACTCAATCGCCCAACTTAAAGACCCCAATCGTTGGAAGGAAAACTGTACCAATTAAACCCACCGAAATCCATTAGTCTCGAACCCTCGATCTGCCGTGCTAAATTACTGTATCAAATAACCTAGAGTTTAAATGACCCGCTCCATCAGGCTTTAAGCAGCTTTTCGGATTGCTTAAAGCCTATAGAACCCATTTGAGATCTTTTCAGGAGGAATCGTGCGACAGATATTGGTGAGGTTGGGCGGGTTTGTTTGAATTTACTAGTGATAGGCGAAAATTTCTAGCATAGACAAAGCCATCTACGACTCATACATGAAATGTAGATGGCTTCGTCTATGCTAGCTAATATCGATTTTACTATTCGATATCAAATGAACCCGCCCTCCCTACCAGAAGATCTCAAATGGTTTCTATACATCAACCTTGTGGTAAGCCAGGAGATTGCGGATGGTTTTGGTATCACCGTCGCGGAGATCGAAGACTCGATCGCTAGATTATATTTAGGATCGGTCTGTTGTTATGTCTATTACTATCAACGTCTAAGATTAATAGTGGAGTTGAAGCTAACGCTTCGTATCAGTGAAATCTCAATTATTCGGAGCATTCATAAAAATTGAAGGTAGCTGGAAAAAGTTTCTTAAGTATGCCGTAAATCTTACTAAAGAGATAGCCGCCGAAATTATTAAAGGTGAAACCATTCGAGCCAAAGTAGTAACATACCCAGCCGATCGATATCGATCGGCTGGGTATGTTGCTAGCGCAACGTTGAAATATAAATATTAAATTGAGTCCCGATGCTACTTAAACTATCAATGCTCGATCGAGATATAGAAATCATGTGTAAATCTCCTGAAATGGCGAAACAAGAATTTCTCGAAATTTGGAATGAATACTGGGATATTCTAGTTGATTGGGAATTTTGTCCGATCGATTAATAAATATACAGAATTTGTTAGTGGAGTATTCTGCTAGCGCAGCGTGAAAGTGTAAATAATATCAAAGACTTAAATATCGTGACTAAATCTAAAGTTTCCAGTATTTTCACCACTGTTCAAGCTCCTATCGTTACCACCGTCATTGAAAGTAATAAAATAGTTACTGGTAATATCGGTCGTATCGAATCTCGTACTGCTAAGAATACTGGTAACACGATTTGTAAATTCAGCATTGCTGATAATGACCAGATGACTGACGAGTGTACCTGGTACAACGTTGTTTGCTTTAAATCAGTTGCAGATAAGTTTCTAGCCGCTTTCCAAGTTGGCGACTTAGTTCGTGTTACTGGCGATCTCAAAGGTACCTCATACACTAACAAAGCTGGTGAAGCAGCTATTTACTTCGAGATCAATACCGTAAATATTAAGCTAATTTCTAAGAAAACTGTTGATACTTCTGCTACTGTATCAGATACCATTTCTGATACTTCTGATGCTGAACTTGTAGATAGTATTCCATTTTAAACGATATCTTAGCACTAGCTCTACCAAGAGTTAGTGCTATTTTTTTATCCTAAAATACTTATAACTACAAAAATAATAGCTACACAATCAAAAGAGAAATATAAAGTTTTATATTCTGCTGTCTGGGAATATGCTTATCGTCATGGTAATGCAGTGCGATCGGGAAATCCAGAATTAATTCGGATCGCAAAAGAAGAACAGAATGCTTATCTGCAATTAGTTCGGGATTGCAATTATAACTTTCACGATACTATACGGATACCAGATAGTAGCGAATACTCATAATCCAGACATAATAGAATTCTCTTAATTGCAAGCCTAGTAACTCTTCATCTATTATGCTATATCGCTAAATGCCGATGCCGATTCTTTGAGGAATCGGCATTGGCATTTGGTAAGCGAAAATCCCACTTCACAACTTTGGTCGATAGCAATAAACCCCGCTAATCTCTTAGCGGGGTTTATTACTATCGTAACTTGAAAACGAAAATATAATAAACCTTAATTTTATGAATAACAACTTAAATGGTTACGCTGCCGAAGCTTGCCTCAATAAAGCCGCTGCGGAAAGTCGCAAAATTCACTCAGTAAAGTTAGAAAATGTCATTGCTAAATGCAAAATATCCCAAGTAGGTCGCAGACATTACGAGTCCGCTTTTTCGTTCCTTTGTGAAGATTATGGTAACATTTCCTTCGAGGGTAACAAAAGAGTGTCCGTACTTGATGAAAGTGCAGTTCCCGAAGGAATCGCAGCAGATCTAATCCTCGGATTAGATGTAGTTATTAGTTTCCTCGGATATACAATCGGAATCGATATCACAGTTAATGAAAATTCTACAGGTAGAAAACTGAAGAAAAAGCAGTCTCTATCTGATGTGTATAAAAAGGATTTTGAGATTGATTTCACCATCATCCTAATTGCCACTGAGAGATTTACCAGTACCGATTTAGAAACCTTATTAAAGCAAGCAATCAAAGATGGTAGTGATTGTCAAATCCTATCTATCTAGTATAATAGAGAAAGCAATGTAGCTTTCTCTATTTTTTTTATGAACAGAAACAGAATGAAATTCGCAGAAAAAATCATTCGAGATACTACTTGTAATTTTCTGATCCGGTTAAAAGCTTTACTTTTCTCACGTTCTTCCGGTGTAAAACCACCGTTTCAACAAAAAGTATTCAAATATTTCAACAAGCTGATACGCTGGACGATGGGAGAAGAAGAATATTTATTGTCGATCGAAAGAGGAGTTGGAAAAATTAAATATACTGAAATATCTTAATCGATCGCTAAGTTTCATAGAGTAAACTAACGTAGTAATTACTGCGTTAGTTTATTTTTTTCTAGATACTGTTGACGAAACTGTTTAGTCTTCATTTTTTCAGCTATCGAAGTAGACTAGCGGGAGTCTAGTTTTAAAGTGGTAGATAATTTAGCGATCTCCCCTAAAGCAGAATCTTGAGTTAGCTCAACAATTACCTTAGCGACAGTGCCACAACATCCTTGAGGATTAGTAATAATTTGTCGCTCTGAGAAGCGAATTACAATCCAGCCTTTACCTATAAAAAACATGTCTCGATCGATAGATTCTTTATCATCAAAGTAATTATTTTTTCTTACCTCCTTGATTCCAAAGTCCTGCTGCGCGCAAATACTTTTCACGCGTCTTCAATTTCTCCATTAGGCTCGATTGTTGTGCCGACCACTGCGAATCGGGTTCCAGTCCCTTCCCCAGTTCGGCTAATTTTGTCAGGGATCGGTCGTCAGTCAACTGAATGATCACAGCCGCAATCGCCCCACAGCATCCGCCAGGATTTGTCACCACCTGCCACTCGGAGAACCGGATAATCACCCAGCCCTGGTCTAGAAAATAATAATCGCGCTTGGTATCCTTATCATTGTCCCAACAATGGTGCGGTTCTCTTGTCGTGCCCACATAAGGCTCGTCGATCTCAATCTGAAGCCCTAGACCATTTGAGAGAATTAATTCGATGTCCGCGCTATAAGGGCGGCTATACCCAGCGGGTAAATAAACGTGACCGAAGGTGATTTTTCCAGGTAAGGACTCGATCAGTTGACCAAGGAACCGCTTTTCACTTACCCCAACTTGAGCGGTAGACGTTTCCTTAGATCTGGTCAACTCTTTGATATTCTCAGTCCAGTCGATGGGTGAGTGTCCAGATTTTTTGGGTGGAGTAACTGGTTCTGGTAAAACCTTCGCTCGATCGTTCTTAACACCAATGACTTTGCTATCGATCCATATCTGTCTAGCAGCAACCCCTAAGCCAATACCGCTGAGTACCAAAGCACCAACAAATATCCCCGTAGTCATCAGTTTTAAAGCTATTCCACCAAGCACCATCAGCCAAACACCAAAGACACCCCATAGTATTTTCCCAGGGTATCTAGCTGGCTGGCGAGAAACTGGCGGGAAAAGGAAATCAAAGCGGTTATCCTCCTCATTATTTACTACCGAAAGTACCGTCGATCGCTCTTTCAGTTTTCGCTCAATATTTTTGGGATACTTGACGATCGGATATGCTGACTTCATTTTTTTTCAACAGCCGCGCCAACCACGATCGAGAATATTTGAATAAATATCCGCTCCATGTGAACCTGCAATCTCCGTTGTCCCTGCTCACTCAATGGCAATTTAGTCAAAGGTAGATTAGGTTTATCCTCGATTACCTGAAGATCCCGACCGGGAAACTGAATCCAAGATATTTTCAAAACTTTGATACCTCGCACCTCACAAAACTCTTGCTGTTCCTCAGTCATTTCTAGCCCAGATCGGAGGTTGTGAACCACGATTAGCTGAAACTTATCTTCAGAAGAATTAGCGATTTTCTCAAAGATATCCCAAGATCTGGGTTCTAGACTACTGACAAACCACCGCCGCAGTCGTATTTCCTCGAACGAGTTATCATCCACAAACTCTTGAATCCGATCTAGTCCGATCGATGGGACATTCACCACAGCTTGTCGATCGCGATCGTAAACTGCACTGAGTAAGTAGCCCAATTCAGATGTCCGCTTGTTATCCGTTGGATTAAGACCAATCCCAGTCACGCAATCACAACTAGATTGATATCTAGATAAAACATCAGGGTTAGATTTATCCAGATCTACTAAAAATGGCTCAAACTGATTACTGAGTAAGAACTCAAGTAAAAAGCTGGCAAATAAGCTTGTTCCAGCACCACTAACATAACTTTCAACCAAATTGATAATCTTAGCCATCATCGCCCCCCTTCGCTGCTTTAGTGGGTTTATTTTGTTCTGAAGCTGATCCAGGTAAAAGTCCAGTATCGATTACGGTAGCAATCGTCTTATCCAAATACTGCCGAATTTTCATCTTCTCGTGAAATAATAGTCGGTCATCCTCTGGATCGATAAGCTCCGAGAACACCGCATACTCGCGATCGATTAACTTTCGCTGCTCATCGTTTAGGCGTAAGTCATTAATGTCGATCGAGATAATTCCAGCATTCTTGAGAAAACTGACCATCACATCATCCAAAATATCCACCCAGTTCCCCGCGTGACCGACAAAATTGTTCTTGACTAAAACTATTTGGAGCTGCCCATCGTGAAAACTGTGAAGGTTTCGCAATTGATCGATCGATGCTTGACTGGGCTTACCGACAAACCAGCAAATAGTTTTTAAGCCGTACTCTTTCATTAACAGTAGCCCAGAATCCTGAATCCAGCTATTGACCACCTTTGTTACCTGGGCAGGTAGGTTAACGATAGTATCCTTCTCCATCGCCATGCCCAACATGAAAGAGGGACGATCGCGGCTATCCATATCCTCTGAGATAAAATAAATCGGCTTGCGTGGGGGACTCGGCATCTGCTCTAGTTTTGCCTTCTCATAAGCTGCTAACGCTACTTGATAGTCTTTTGCCGCATTCTTAACCTTAGCCAAAACGTCCGCCGTTGCTGCACTCATCTCCTTATCATGTGCTGCTTGGGCTTTCTTCTCCAGCTTAGGTGCATCGGCAAGAAATTTACCTGCATCAGTTAGAGTATTGAGCAAGGGCTTTAAATCTTCGGTAGCCTTAGCCACTAGTAAGTCGTATTTAGCAAGATACGCCGGATCGTAGTTAGTTCGATCGTATGCCCTGCCCACATTTGGGGTAGTCTCATCGCAATCTACGACAAAATAATCGAGTTTTAGATTGATATAGGCTTCAATTAGCATTTTAGTAAACCATGATTTACCCACCCCACCAATCTCGCCCATCACCAGATGGAGGCAGTGAATTTTAGTTCCAGTCATTTTTTTTCTACCTCAACTTTATCGGGACATTCGTTAATACCACAGTCATGAGGATCGAGTTTTTGAATGAAATCCTCTCAGCCTCTATTCCAGTCTGGAAAAAATAATTTGAATTAAAGTCGATCGCAAAATATGGTAGATTATCAATTCTAATTTTTATGTTGGCAATCGTTATTTAACGTATGCCAGAGGCAATAAATATCCAGAAACCGATTCGGCATCCCAGTATCTACAATTTCAGCAGGGATCGAACTTGCGCCGATATGCCGAAAAATGGGGTAGCCTGTCACTGAGTCTTGGACGTACTGTTGTAGGAAAGGATTCAAAGTCTCACCAATAAAATCAGCATTTCCCCCACACAACACAATCATATCAGTAGGGTGCATCGCCCCCTCAAGCCACACCTCCAAACTCTTACGATATTCCGACATTGCTTTGTCGATCGCTGGACGAATTTTGGACATTTCCAACTGATAGTCAGTTGTCGCCACCCGCTTAAAGCCAGAATCATCGCCATCAATTAGATATTTCCAGACAGGCACAATCAATTCAGTCACAGGATAACTACCGCCACTCATTGCCGAGATGCGATCGAGTACATCATGAAAACCATATTTGCTGGAATTGGGCTTAGTCAGTTCTCCCTTACTGGAGAACAGCACGCTGGTATTCCGATATCCGAACATCAGTACTCCGATATCCTTCGATGTAGCCATCCCTTGAGTGCGATGCCAATCCATCACGCCAAAAGCTTCGGGATAAATGTTTAGCGAACGTACTACAGGCTTGATAGTTCCTGCTGGTGTAACGATCTTGCGAAAAGCAACTGAGAGCATCGATCGCATATCATCCACGTAAACATACTCGCCTGGAGGTAATACCGAGGACATCGACAGATCGAAGCGCGGAGGCAGATTCAGCTTTTTATGGAGTACAGCAATCGCCGCACAAATTTTCGGAACGACCGCTTTAATCTTGAGTGGTCGGATTTCCATCGGGCAATTGTATTTAGCGACCGCCAAGTTTCCAACCGCATAATTAATGCCAGCAATCCCTACCCACACCGAGTTCTCATCAAAATGCGGATTTGGAGTGGGTAGGTCTGCAACCTCTAGGCAGTATGGATCGAGCGTTATGGGATAGCACTTATCATCGCCAGCCATACTACCAACGACTTTAATCGAACTTGCCCCAGGATCGATCGCGATAATCAAATGCGGTAAATCTTCCTTGAGCCGCTTGGATTTTTTGGGGGATACAGTCTCTACTTCGAGATCCAACATATTAGTACCTGTTATGATTTAATCCGAATAATGCCGTCTGGTATCCGAGCCAGCATTTTAGCCCCATATTCCTCATCGGTTAGATCGTCATCGTCGTCATCGTCGTCATCATCGTCCAACTCTTCAGCGGGACGATCGTAATTGAGCGTAAACTTCTCAGTTTCTGTGTTTGCAGCGATCGCTCGATCTTGATTCTCTAGCGATAATTGTTGTGTAACAGCTACAGGTAGTTGTCGATCGATATTGGTAGGCTGTACTAACGGTAACGAACCAAGATTACTTGGTACAGATTGATTAATAGTTACAGTGCTAAATTCGTTAGCATTCATGTCGATGCCATCATCGCGATAATGTTTATCCATTATGTAACACATCTGTTGCTTTAATTGGCTTAAGCAATAATGTTCAGCTTTGCGGATATCTTCTTGTGTACTGTTGGGGGACTTAGCGATCGCCAGAGAAAGATAAAACGCTGAAAGAGCAACGAGCGAGCGAGAGCTAATCTCTCCCTCTCGTAAAAAGTCAGACAAGATTGCTAAGTTAGTATCACCATCCTTGATATTGATATATAGATTATTCTTCTTTGTCATCTTCCTGCTTGGATTATATTTCTACACCGATCGGCAACTTTAATATTAGGGAATATTCAGGGATTCCCTGAACTTATTATACCTAAAAATTCCCTGAACCATGTCAAGGGTTTCCCTGAGGAGTATCAGGGAAATCCTGAGAACATAAGCAAATTAACTGATATTTAGGAAATTGCCCAATCTCTTGTGTCAGGAAATCCCTAATTTATTTCAGGGTTTCCCTAATTTATTTTAGGTCAACCCTGACATTTGATTTTTAAATTAATCTTTGAATCCTCTTTAATTACATCCTAGTCGCTCGTTTCCTAGTGGCGATCCAGAAATTGCCCTGCTATAATTGAGGCGAGTAGAGGGGGACGTTGACTGTGTGTTGCGTAGTTGGTGTTTTCGGAGGAGCAAGCAATGCCACTTGGGTTCCCCAAAATGTCGCAAGCTCCATTGACGTGTCAGTGCTTGCCAAAGGGTTGCCACCCTCTGAACTCCCGCCGGAAGCAATACAAGAAATTTTGAGCAGTCTAGATTAGCTATTAAATCATGTAATAAAATACCACTTTTTCACACTCCATAAAAGTAGTTTTGTGTTTTATGAACTGAAATTAATTAGTAGTGATTTGTTGTATGAGCAAGCACTGATTGTAATAGTATGTACTATAAACTGAAATCGATTGGTAGCTAAACGTAGCTTGATAGTAATTAAAAGTAGGCAGTAAAGGAATGAAAGAAAGTAATCGTAGCTATCCCACTACAGTCAAGTGGACTCGCGAAGAACTGATTCAGCTTCAACTTCGAGCAAGTGCGGTAGGTGTAACTAGAGCAGAATATCTCAGGCTCAAAGGGCTAGAACCGATCGGCAAACTCAAAAAAACACAAGAACGTAAGAGTGTCGATCGAGAGGCGATTGCCGTCTATGCCTCAATTCGCAATGAGTTAAGTCGCCAAGGAAATAATCTCAATCAAATCGCCAGAGCTGCTAACTTAGCCAGACTAGAGGGCAAGCCAATGGACGGCTATCTTAGAAGTATTGATGAAATCAAAGACATCAATCGAGAAATAATGAAGTCGATCGCAACTCTCAGAAAAATTTATGATCGCTAAAATCACAAAGGGATCGGGGTTTGGTGGGTTGGTTCGGTATGTTCTCGATCCCGATAAGAAGCCCATAATGTTGGAGGCGAAACAATGCTGGGGAGATAATGCCAATGACATAGCATTGGAATTTACCGAAGTTGCTAAATTCAGACCAACAACCAAGTTACCAGTCAGACATTTCTCGATCGGCTTTGCATCAAAGGATAGCGAGGATGATAAACTCACTAACGATATTAAGTCAGAGATTGTCGCGAGAATTATGGAGGAAATGGGATATCGAGATTGTCAATATTTTGCTGTAGTTCACGATCGAGATGACCCTAATCATCATCACGTCCATGACCACGAACATATCCATATAGTTACTAATGCCATTACACACACTGGCGATCGTATTAGCGACTTCAAGGATTACTATAATCTGGAGCAATGTCTGAGAGAAATAGAAATCGACTATGGATTAGAACAAGTTCCCTCGTCCTGGGAAAAAGTCAAAAAAGCTAGAGGAATACCAGCCCCTAGCAAACTTCAAGATAAAGTCGATCGAGCATTGGTAGATTCACCCAGTCTTCAGAAGTGGATCGACAGGTTGGAAACATCTGAAGTTAATCTTAGATTTAAGCTAACCAGGAATGGTTGTGTTCAAGGTGTTAGTTATGTCCATGAGGGTATGGTTCACAAAGGCGGGGATGTCGATCGCAGTTGGAGATCGATATCATCCAAGTTCGAGAACACGCCAGAGAATTTAGCATTGATGCGATCGGCTAATCTGAGAACTCAATCTCTACCTGTTGAGCTGCGTCGGCACGAACAGGAGTTATTGACCAAAACGGCAGATTTAGCAGTACAGAAATTGGTTGACGGTAAATTCAAAGATAAGAGTGTGGAGATCTCGATCGTTGATGATGTCCTGACGGTGCGACGGTTGCGCCCTAATAAGCAGATATTAGCAGCAAAGAAGGATGAGAGTGGCGAATGGAAATCGATCGGTGTGCCTAATATCGATCCCAAAAAGGATCTCCAAATCTTAGGATATATCAAGGAAAAAGATTTTCAAGCACTTAAAGATCGGATCGAAACTTCACCCCGATCTGATATTCCTGACGGTAATCCAGTCAATCACTTGCGGTCGATTACTAACATTAAACCGAAGCTGGTACCAGAAACTAATCTAGTTTCTAGTACTAACGTTGAAACTTTACCCCCAGAGGAAAAAGTAATCGCAGCGAAATTCATATCACCCACAATCGGACCAATGGATCGAGAATTGAGTGAAATGAGTGATACGATCGAGTTAGTGGAAATATCTGAAAGTAAAACACCCCCAAAATTAACAATAACCAAGAAAAGTAAAACGACTAAAGACCGTGGATTATGAATTTAGTACTAATTTTTGCAAGAATTAAACTTCTGTTATTTCTATATCTATAGCTAGCAACACATCAATTTGATTTAGGAGCAGATCGATCTCCTCCCATTTTTTGACATCTTCCCAAACTTTTGACGAAACAACTTTTTTCATCGTTAGTCGAACGCGATCTTTTGGTGTAGGATTTTGCTGTTTCGTAGCAGGTTTCAAATCTTTGACTTGTTTTTTTATTTCAGACAGCGACATTCCTTCGGAGATCGCGGATCGTAGTAAATCGGCTCTACAATCGAGGTCTTCAAGTTTGGAGATCGCCACAGCTTTGGTGTACTCAATTCCCTTGCTAGTCATTGCGTCGATAACGTCCGCTGGCAAATTTAGTAGTTTGAGTTTCTGAGTCGCAAATGTGCCGAGCTGTAATCGTCCTTTGGTAAACTGCTGGATCGTCTCTTTGGTAGTAGAGATAATTTGCTCCGTGACAACGTTATCACATAGATCTGATCCAGATTTAGTTCGCATCCGCGCGTAAATCGATTGAATTAGATCGATAGCTGCTTGCCGATCTACTAAATCTAACCGTAATTTCACCATACCAAGAACCATCTTGGTTTCGTCAATGGGATTCAGGTCGGCTCTTTTGACGTTTTCAAAAGCAGCTAATTCTTCGGCATCTCGATCGCTACATACATACCAATAAACAGGAACGGAAGTATCACCTCGTTTGAGAGCAATAATATGTCTACGCCCACCACAAATGATTTGGTTAATATCGGGTCGAACGATCAAAGGTATTTTAATTCCTCCCGCAGCCTCGACCGACTCCTCCAATTCCTGCATCTCAATTTCAGGGTAAGAGGTTCTCGGCTGATAAGGAGATGGTACTAACAATCGCGGATCGACTCGATCTGAAGGTGTATTAGCCGCCATATCACGTAACTCAGCAAGCTTTGAAGATCCAGGAATCAAAGCTTCCGTGTTACGCATCGTTAGGTTAATCGGTGGTAATTTACCCATTGGTACTTACTCCCGTTCCAGCAGATCCTAATTTATTTCCTACTCTTTCTTGTTTGAGATTTTCAATTTCTGCAAAAATTGAACTTGTTGCAGTAGTATCATCTAGCACACCAACTAATGCGGCAATAGAATCTAAGGCTGCAAGAGCTGGGTGATATTGATTATGGATAGCCAAAGGTCGATGGTGCATAGACGCATCGGCGAAAGCAGTTGCGCGGGGAATCGCAGGAAAGATCGGGGCGATCGCTTCTAAATTACTTTTAAGCGCATCGAGAATCAATATGTTTTGGCTAGCTTGAGTGTGCATTGTGGGGATAAAGCCCCCAATTTTCAGGGTAGGATTTACGTGAGCTTTAATTTTCGCTACTGTATCTAGTAGCGAATCAACACCCTTAAATGCTTTATATTGCGTTTGGACGGGAACAATAACATGAGTTGAGGCAGTTAGAGCGATCACGTTAAGAATGCCTAAATTTGGAGGGCAATCAATCAGAATGAAATCATAATTGGTGAGATGTTTGACTAAAGCATTTTTAAGTAACACCTCCCGCGCCATTAAACTAACTAATTGCAGCTCGATCGAGCTAAGATCCAAGCTCGAAGGAACCAAATCCATACCATATAAATCTGCGTGGATTGGTAAATCGAAATCCTTATTGATTAACGTATCGGCGATCGTCTGTGAAAGCTCATGCGATTCCAAACCCATAAATGTAGTCAAACTGGCTTGGGGATCGAGATCGATTAATAGTACTCGATGACCAAGTCTAGCAAGGTGATAGCCAATATTCATCGTCATGGTAGTTTTGGCTACCCCGCCAGCCTGATTAACAAAAGAAATAATTTTAGCTTGTTGATGCACTCGATCGGTACTCCTATTTTTTAAGATGTTATTAACAAATTGACTGTAGCTAGTAATACCGTTTTCTTTGATTAGCTTCGATATCTCTGGATCTAAGTGAAGCACCATCCGTACCTTGAGAGCGTCAGGATCTTTTTTCTTGTTCCCTGCCCCTTTCCGTTTCCCGCCACTCGGCATTATTTTTCGATCGGTGCTAGTTATTTGATTAAATGGTACTATATAATCAAATAACTAACAAGCAGGAATTAATTCTTTCAGTAGTATAACAGTATTGCAAAAGTATTTACCCCCTAAAAAAGCTTGGGAAAGGGGTAACTATCACATAGTATTACATACAGGCTACATCATCTCGCTCGAACAACTAAAAATTAAACCTCAATCGTGCAGAATTTCAAACTCACCACGCTACTAATATTATCGATCGCTACTCTTGCCGCTTGTACTCCTAAGCCAGCAACAGATCCGATCGCGGCTCAAGGAACCCCTGATAGCTATCCTGAAGGCGATATCTACAACATGACTTACAAAATTTGCCGTACACCAATCTGTGGGAGAACTAGCCAGATCGTCACTTGGGGCAGACCAACGGAAGTAGGCATCGCCTACTACGCCAGAGGATTTCCCGAACGAAGTACCGGAAATCAGCGCATTGAAAAAATGGCAGATCGTCGAGATATTACGCTGGTAATTAAGTCCAAAGGTACCCTACCCGCTCTCGAACAGCCACTGGAAACCGAAAGATTTATCCCCGTCGAACATTTTAGCTCATTAGGCTTTACACCGATTACTAAATCAGCCAGATTGAAGGTAGAAGGCACCGTTCAAATTGTCTCAATTACCAAACTTACCAGACCAGATAAAGAAAGTCCTAGAATCACGGCAGTCAAAGAGTTGAAAGCCAAAATAAACGATAAAGACATGATCGAGGCAGGATCGATCGATGGATTTATCGGATTAACAAAAAAAGATCCCGATATCAGACCCCAACAAGTCGAGAAAATTACTTGGCAAGAAGGACAGCCAGAGCAAATAATTTCTTTAAAGCCTTGGTAAGAAAAACAATTCAGTCGTCAAACGCGAATCAAGGCATTAACAATAAACATACATTCGTGAGTTTTTCCTTACCTTTCGACAAATAGTACCCATTTTTCGCCGCGTCTCGCTGGCAACGACCAGTATCCAAATAACCGCTGTTGAGTTTAACAATCGACCGAAAAACTCTACCCTCCTTCGATCCCAAATACTTGAGATCGCCAATATCCTGCAACCGAGCCGCTTCTATCTGTTGCGGTAACCAATAGGCGACCGCTATACCCCCAGTAAAAGCCGCACCCAGAACCAAGCCAAATGACAAGATTCCGCCTAATAAAATTTTAGTACTAAACCCATTAGCTAACGATCCTGTTAGGGCTTCCTTAACAATCTCAGCAATACGCTGATAATCGGTAGCTAACGAATAGGATTTAATCGCCTGTTCCAGAATTTTGGCGATATCAGTCGCAGAGACTGGCTTAAAGGTAGATTTGGCAAGGCAGTCCTCGATCGCCAGCCTCGTCTCTTCCGTCCGTCCCTGGTACAATACATCGACTAGATCGATCGACCTGAGAAAATCCTCAATGCGTGGATCGTCGATCGCCACTCCTAGCTCATCAATCTTCTGTAGGAAAGACTGAGCGGATTCATCACCTATTCGCTTCAAAAAACTCGCCACATCAGTCACAATTATCTACCTCCACGATCGCGTATTTTTAGTTTATCAGCTTCAACCGATCGAACGCTCAGATCGATCTCTGGTACCGATTCAGCTATTACAACTCGACTGGGAACTCGATCGATGTTTGCTTTAGTCTCCTGAGATTTGCCGTCCCAAATCGCCAAGCCATAGTCAGCCTCTGCACACATCGCTTTATCCCTGTCGGTGGAAGATCCAAAACCCCCAACAATCGTAAACCCTTGATGATTGCGCGGCGGTTCGTAAGCATGATAGACTGTCACGTTTTCGTAATTTTTGGATTTAAGATACTTCTGAACTTCAGTATCGACACCAGGAGCATCACCGACTAAGATCTTGGCATTTAGTTGAGTAATCGCGTCAATGCGCCTAATTGCTTCCTCTGGTAATTTTTGGATCGACATCGAACCAGAAATTACGATCTTCATTGAGTTTGGTACGGGTACTTTCGGAGCTACTACTACAGTATCCGGTGGTTCCGAAGATTTAAGCGGATCGTCAATATCTACTGGAGATTTTTCAACTATTGGTAAATTAGTAGTAGGCATCACACCTAAAGTACTATCAAAGCTCAAAGTTGGAGCCATATTCGCGTAAGTTCGCCCGATATAACTATCTGAAAAGGGTTGTTGAACCACAGGTAATCTTTCTGGGAGAATATTCGGATCTAGTTGCAGTACGAAATTTTTACCAGAATTTATCAGCTTCACATCAACCGGATCTTTAAGGATTACCGGAGTAAAACTCCGGTTTGCTTTCCCATCCAAAATAGTTGCCCCATTTTCCTCAGTCAGCCTTAGCCCTTCCCATTCAATATATCCAGCTTTAACCAAAGCTGCAATCGATTTAACGGAAGTAGCATGTGGCGTGATTACTTTCATTGCTGGAGTAGCTGTATTGTTAGTGGTAAATTCACCAATTTGATGCTTGGCTCCAGCATCATCAGTTAGAAAAACACCTAGCGAAGCTGTTTCAATCACTTTAGTTCTTATTAACTGCCTCACACTCAAGCCATCTCCAAAATTTAGACCATGCTCGTACTTCCCTTTTAAGTCAAAACTAAAAGCTGGGTTATCGCTAAATTGCGGGATCGATATACTTAAAGCAGCTTCCTTACCAAGCGACTTACGAGTAATCGTTGCAGATATATCTCTAGTCGAGTCCAAGTTTTCAGTTTCTTTAAGGAGATCGATCGCCCGTTTTTCAACTATACCGAGAGATTTGCCATTACAAATAATACTGCAATCAGTTTTGACGATCGGCTCAAACGAAATATTTGCCTCACTATCAACCCAAACTCGATCTTTGAGATAGTGTTTATCGACCATCCCAAACACAATTGGTTCTTTAATTTCAGGGACTTGTAATAACATGATACTAGCCCCTCCTGGTAACAATTTTCCGGTTAATAATCGACTACTCGCATCTAGTGGAACAGCATTCTCCCAGATAGCAGCAACCTGTTTACAATCGTCGCTACCCTCAGTAGCTAAACTTACAAATCGGCGATTTTTCTTAACGCCTTCCTCTGTGACCAGCTCCTGATTAACCTTAAATTGTACTACTTCATCGATCGGTAAATTAGCAGTAGAAACACCTTCTAAAATTGAAACTCGATGTACATTTAGGATATTTATTTCGATCTGTTGAGATAATTCATCTGGGAAGAAATAACAAATTGAAGCTGACATCGAATTGGTATAAGCTTGATACTGAGGGTCGTCCACAGAAATCCCCTTCTTGTCACTAATCTCATGCCAGAGAGCTGCTGCATATTGAGGAATATCTGCTTGCTCTTCGATTAAGTCTGCTCTAAATTTCAGTGCTGTATCTCGCGCTTTTTCAAAATATTGGGCGGATAGATCTGGCTGTGGTGGAGCTAACCCAGCACTCTTAAAACTACAAACTTCATATTTATCATTGCTGGAAATATCGAAATCTTTACGGCTAAATTCACATAGCGTTCCAATTACAAATTCAGTTCGTTCGTCAGTGCCCCCAGGGAAAATATCATTCCCCCCTGGGGGTACATCAGTAATTTTAGATCCTTCAGCAATAACGACATATTTATGATATTTATCCAAATGACACTTCGATCCGTACATCTCCTCCCAGCGATTGGGTTCGATTCTAAATCTCAAATTAGTCAACGCAGCCGCATCGTCGGTTAGGTTATAAACTAGATCGTGATCGAACTTACATAAATTAGTAACTTCCAACTTGCGCCCCAGATTATCAGAAATGTTCAGAACGCAGCCTTCTTCATTCTTAGCTTTAGAAGATAAACGAGTGGCATAATTCCAATCGGCATCAAAAGCTAACTTACGATCGAGCATCCGTCCATAAACTTCAGGAGAGTAATTCGCATCAAATAGGGACTTGAAGCAAGCTGGTTGCTCGACCTTGATTTGAGTCTTCTGAAAGTAATGATTCACGCGATCGGCTAAAATTTCTGGCGGCGTAATCCCATCGATCGTCAAAATTGCATCAGTATAAGCAACTCCATTTTTCTTCTCTAACATCATCGGTGTTTTGCTGGGCAAAAAGTGATTCAGTCGTTGAACTAGATCGGCTTGGGCAACAGTCGCCGACTTCTTCATACTCACAGCGATTTGATTCTGGAAAGAAGCAACTCCCACCAGATCTCTCAATAATTCTCGCTCGGTTTCCAGAATTAAATCGGCACCACTTTTTTGCACCTGTTGGTACATTTCGATAACTTTAGTCGCCGCAGCAGAATCGTAAACACTATCTCTAGGCTCATTAATCCACACCTTGTTAATCTTGCCGACTTGTTTATTGATATCGAGCGATCGCTCGGATAGATCCGCAAATGATTTCTGCTCGGCTGCTGTCATACCTACCGATGCTGGGGGATGACACCAATCTGCCTGATTATTTTTCGAGAAGCCGTACATACTGCTCTTGATGGTATTAGCCAGATCGTAGCGATCTTTAGCCGATTCTGGCATTCCAGATATTAGGTCGAACCGTGGCGCATCAACGATTGCTGCTGTCCGTGCATTAGTGTATTTCTCCAATCGGTCGAACCATTCCTCACCTTCACCATCTAGATTTTTAGGTCGAATTAATAGCGGCTCGTCTTTTTTGGATGTCCACTTATTGAAGTTGGATAGCTGTTCGCGAATTTTAGTCGCGAACTCTAGCCGATCGCGATCTGTTGCTACCCCATCGAAATCGCGCACCATATCGATCGCCGAAATTTGCCCTTGAATTTTAGTTAACGCATTGGAGATAATGCCTACTGGCGCAGTCTCAGCTTGGAGAGCGGCTTGTTCCAAGCTGACACTATCGGTAAATTCAGCCTTGGGCAGTTTGATATTGTCCCTATATCGATCGGCTTGCTTTGCCTTCACTGCCTCCGCCAAAATCGGCATCTCAGCCGCAGCTAACACGCCCAATGAATCCCCATCATAGTCGCGCCCCATATCTACCTGTTCGCTCTGTTGTCGCTCATTGGAGGCAGAAACTAGTGAGTCATTACACAGAATGTAGTTAGGGCGGGTATTAGAACTAGAATAATCCCATTCACCGATATACTTATTAGTAAGAACGTGTACGCCGTTCGTATTAATTAAGGGTGCCCGATAAGTAATGACTTCCACACCATCCTTCAACCACGGAACGCAGATTTCCCCTTCTGCTAATTCCTTACTCGGTACCGCAAATCCCCGATCGAACTTAACATCGGCATCTTTCCCAATTGCCAAATTTAGATACTCTGTCCGCAGATGATCGATCAGAGTAGGCGCACACAACCCAGATTGCAACAGCGCAGTGTTCCCAGTGTCAAGAGCTTTTCTAATCACGTCATATTTTTCAGTCGGAAGTTGATGCACGGATTTACCTTCCTCATCACCCGCTTCAGCCTCCGATTCTCCACCTTTTAATCGCTCTTGCCGCTGCTCAAAATTATCACAGAACGATCGAGCCACAGCAATCGGATCGTTCTGAATCGCCGATAAATTTGCCATCTTTGGCTCTAGTTTTGGAATAATTTCCTTGAGCGAATCAGCATAGAGGGGAATTAAGCTGGATATCGACTGCTGCCCACCTGCTTTCGATCGATCGATTTCTCCCATCCAAACAGAGACGTTATACAGCCCAGGTTTTACCTTGTCCCCACCCTTAAAAAATGAAGTGGGGCACACCGCATCAAGTTGACCATCTTCGCTTAGACTAGCTAAATCGTGGGCGACAACAGATCCTTTGGCGATCTTCGCATTGGGAAACTCAGTATGATCGAAAGCCCGTTCGGGATCGGAAACCAAGTTCTTGGCAATCATCCGCACTTGGATCGCCGTCCGATCGTCCGTCCCAAATTTAACAGCGGCAAGATCGTTGGACACCTTACCATGACCGTCACCAGTCAGAGCTAGAGCAGTCTGTTTGTCTAAATTCTCAAAACCATACTCGTACTTATCAGTTTCAGGGTTGAGAGTAGTTGAGTTCTCCCCAGTCTCATCGTTGACTACCAAAATCTGCATCATCCGCACAAAATTATGCGGAGCGAGTTCGATCTTGCGAACTGAGATATCGAGCTGTGCGGCAATTTCCCCAGGCGTAACCGATCGCAAGACATTAGAGTCCCATTCGGCAATTGCCGCTTTGGGTAGTAATAACTGGGGCACCGCATCAGCCGTATAGCCCATTGCCAAATAATTAGTGGAATCGACATCGACTAGCAAGGTACCTGTCTCCTGATACGCCTTCCAAGTCTCAGCCGCCAGTGCTACCTCATAGGGATCTCGATCGATAGTTACGATCTTCACCCGTAACTGCTCATTTTTAGCCGAACATTCTTTCAAGAATAACGATCCATAAGCTACCGAATCCTTAACGCTAGGGAGTAGCTGCTTCATTCTCGCGACCGTATCAGGATCGGTATATGCAAATCTTTTCCCACTGGCTAACATCATCCGATCGTTATCTGGATGATTCTTTTGTAATTCTAGCGGCGTAACTCGTTCATCTAAAGTTGCCAGACTAAACTCTGAATTAGGGAACAAATATTCTAATCCAGTATGTTTTAATTGCTCGACAATCGGCTGTTTGTCTTTACCTTTAATATATTGCTTGAGATGAGGATCGAAAAATTTCAAAGATTTCATCTTATTTAAGCTCTTCAGACAAGTCACCGAATACCCGAAAAGATTCAGTACCGATCGAACCCCGACCACTACACCCTAACTTAGCTCCGCAATCTACTACGTGCCGTGTCAGCGTTTTTTTACTAATACTCAGCCGTTGACAAATTTCATTACCAGCTAGATTAATTTGAATTAAATGAATGATATTCATTTCTCGCTGTGTAAATGTAGAATTACAAGTAGTTTTTTTAACTACGTGATATTTCAAATGGTAAATTTCATCGATAATTATAGCAAGATCGTCAATATTCTCGTTAAAAATAACCCGACTTACCATCGCTTTCATAGTTGTCATAAACATCCATGGAAAAGTTTTGCTAGAATCTAGTAAAAGTATCGAGAATATATTGGGTAAAGACCTAGAAATTTCCTCAGTGGCTAGGATTGTTTGGTCGTAACTATCGATTATAATAATTACTAAATCGAGAGTATCAGATAACGTAGCTGAATTTAGATTTAAAGCTAAACCGTCCCACCGGAATATCTCAATTTTATTAGAGTCTAGAAGGCGGCTAACTTTCTGATTCTTCGAGGTCGTATCGCCGATAACTAAACACTTTAAAGACATATTAGTTAATGAAGTATAGAACTAAATTGTAACTTGTTCTTAATTCAAATTTAATCAATCTAAAGTAGATTATAACCTTCTATCGGTCCAAATTTAATTAATCTAAAAATAGATTATTATTATCTAGCTTTAAGATTTGACGGAATTATTTTAATAAGTTAGTAATAATTAATAAATAAATCGGACTTGGGATTATACCCAGATTGTTTCTAAATAGCAATAGCTTTTAAAGTCATCTTTTTAACTAATGATGACTCTTTTTGCTATTAAACAAGCTAATGTAAAAAGTTATATTTGGGTTCAGGATTGTAATTACCTAAATAAACCAACTCAAGAATGATGACGTACCAATCCCCTCACCCTAAGAATGACGTTCGCGATGATTATCGCGAACAACCTTATCGAAAGCGTAATCGGAACCCACTCGATCGCCTTTCTTTAGATTGGATGCTGACTCTTGGCTCGATCGCAATTGTAAGCGAAGCCTGTCAAAAAAACGTATCGATCGCCAGTTATCTACTACTTGCTGCCTGGGTGACACTTTGCTTTGCGGTAATGATCCGTACCGATAAAGCTTCAAATTCAATCGAAAGTAGTTATCGAAAGTTCTTCAAGAAATATGGCAAGACTGGCTTCTTGGGTATCATGATTGCAGTTTGTACGATCGTCACTTTATTCGTCGCATCAGCAGAACCAGCTCATGCTGTATTTCTAAGCGAGGTGCAAGAAAAAATTATTACTGCTTTAACAACTGGAGCTGCTGCTAGTACTACTGCTGCGGTTACAGGTATAGTCACACTAGTTATTAATGTGATCAGAGTTGTACTAGCAATTGCCATCATTTTTGGGGTGGTCAAAGCTATTCAATCAAGAGACGACCAGGAACAAATCAAAGCACAGCTAATGCTACCCTTTATTATTATTATTGGGGTTGCGATTATCGATCTAGCAGCTACTGTAATCTTCGTTTAATTCTAGATTTTCCCACATCAAAAAATATAGACTTACAGATAGTTAGATGAAAAAGTATAAGAAAGTCAACCGAATGTTTGACGAAAGCTTACTACTATTCGGTATCATCCCAACTACTTTACTTTACCCACTAGGTGGATTCTTTATCCTTGCCTATTTAGTCTATGGTGCTTCCGGCAGCTTACCTGCTGCTGGTATTTCCTTCCTGACCTGTATCACCTCTTACGCTATCCTAACCGCTAAGGGGGCGCACCGATACCTCTCACGTATCTTCCAGCCTCCACCGCGATACATCAGATTACCTCTACCTTTCAGATCTTTCCTTGAGTATCTCCATGCCCTCGATCGCCAAAAAAATACCAAAGAAAACAGTCAAAAACGGACAAAACGCTAAAGAGGTTTTGACCCCATTTGAGCGCGATCTTAATTTTATTTCCTTCATTAAATTCAACGTTGAAGGAAGGGAGATCGGTGCTTACTTGACTCAAAAGAAAGAAGGAACTTATAAAGTTACCTTTGCCTTTGACTGTTCAGGTATTAACCCTACGGTAACTACCACTTTGCTAGAGGACATTTTTACGCGAATCGAAGGCGGACTAAAAGATATTCCTGAAAAAGAAACGCTGACCTTTCATCTTCAGAGCTTCGCTGAAGATATCGATCGGCAGTTGGAACTAAGTGAGTTAATTACGAAAGTTAAATCTAATCGCGATCCTAATAAAGCTCATTCGCAACTCCTTCAGGGATTAATTTTTTCTGAAAAAGAGCGAATCCAGGCACTAAGGCTAGAGGGAATGCGAAAACCCAAAATACTACGCCTGTATTGTACCTATACTTACGAACTAACTGAAGGAGAAAGTGATGTTGTTGAGAAAACAATCAATGCAGTACTAAAATTCTTCCGCCAGAAAATCACTAATGAATACGAACAGCGCAAGTATCAGGAGCTAAATAACTACCTGGGGTTAGCCTACCAAGAAGGATACAAGCAGTGGGAACGAATTTTATCAAGCAAAATGGGCTTAAACATCAAACCCCTGACTGCCGAGCAAATTTGGGGCGACTTGTGGAAACGGTTCAATCAAACTCCCTGTATCCAGCTTCCAGCTTATATCAGATATGACGGAACTGAAACAACTGAGGTCAATATCTCTCAATTATCTACTGTCAGTCTACTGATGGCTAGCGAAACATCTATCCCCGTCGCTTCGCGTAACTACGTTCATTGTAATGGTAAATTTCAGGCACTGCTCCAGCTTGAAGATAAACCTACTGGATGGCGAGATGATATGGAGCAAATTAGGTATATTTGGGACATCATAGCAGACCCAGAGATTACTGACACCGAATGCATTGCCCAAATTACTAAAGGGAACTCAAAACTCCTCCAGGAAAAACTCTCGATTTTGACCAAACAAAGTATCAGTAAAGCTGCTGATGCTACCAATAACAGGGGAACTATCAATGTTAAAGCCACAGGCGATGCCCAACGAGCGATCGAAGCTCAAGAGCTACTTTACGACGGTAATGTCCCGTTGCGGATGTCTACGGTCTTCATCATCCATCGGAATGAAGCCCAAGAGTTAAAGGATGCCTGTCAGAATCTATCGGGGAAGGTGCTGCGCCCAGCGTTAATCACCAGAGAGATTAATTTTCCGTGGATACCCTGGCTACAAACCTTCACTGGACTAGTCTGGCAAAAACTCTATGCTGAACCTTACGACATCCGGTACAACTGTCTCACCAGCGAAGCCCCTGGATTTATCCCCATCGTCAAACCAACTAGTCCTGACAATACAGGCTTTGAGTTGATTGCGGCTGAAGGGAACCAACCGATCTTCCTCGATATCTACTCTAGTGCCAAGCACGTTGGGATCTTTGCTACCCAACGTGCGGGTAAATCGGTACAAGCGAGTGGGATGATTACCACTGCTCTGGCTCACGGAATGCCAGTATCAATCCTGGATTTTCCCAGAGCCGACGGTACGGGGACATTTTCAGAATATGTGCCGCTACTAGGAGGAGCATATTTTAACACCGCGTCTGAATGTCTAAATATATTTGAGTTACCCGATCTGGGTAAGTTTGATGAAAAAACCCAAGAGCAACGCATGAGTGATTTTCGCGACAACCTGCTCGAAATTCTCCAAACAATCGTGCTGGGGAGTAAATCGACTGGTGAGGGGTTAGAGGAAGTTCGGGCAATTCTTGCCCTAGCGATGGAAAGCTTCTTCCAGGAAACCCAAATCCGACGTAGATATAAAGATGCCAGCGTTGAGGGCTTTGGCTCTGAGGCTTGGGGCAAAGCACCAATTCTCAAGGATTATATTGAATTTTGCACACTAGGGCGACTCAAATTAAGCCATGCAACCGAATCGTTACTCAAAGCGATCGAACGGATCAAGCTCCGGCTCAATGCCTTTATTGGCACCAAACTGGGAAAAGCCCTCAACGCCCCCAGCACTTTCCAAAGCAATGCCCAGCTTTTTGCTGTTGCATTAGCCAACCTGAGTAACCAAGAAGATGCCCTGATTATTGCAATGGCGACCAATCTAGTCATCCTCCGCCGCAGTTTAGGATTTAGCCGATCTATTATCTTTATCGACGAAGCTCCGATCTTATTTGCGTTTGAAGCAATTGCCGAGCAGATTGCCAAATATTTCGCAAATGGAGCCAAAGCAGGGATTGGCGTGATTATTAGTGCCCAAGAGCCGAGATCGATCGCTCAATCGCCTCACTCTGCCAAAGTATTCGCCAACCTCAATTACAAAATGGTCGGTCGGATTCAAGAGAGCGCGGTCAACGATTTCGTGGAAATCCTGAAAATGCCAGAGGAACTAGTTCGCCGCTGTGCGGGAGAAAGCTTCTATCCAAAAAAACAAGGCTTCTATTCACAGTGGTTACTCCACGATGGACAAAATTATACCGTCTGTCGTTACTATCCAGGCTTTCTAGGTTATGCCGCAGTAGCGAATAATCCTCATGAAACGGCAATTCGACTCAAGCACATGGCAGTAAACTCAAACCCAATTAGGGCATTAATCGCTACTGCCAACGAGCTATTGGGAATTAAGCAACGAAATCACTGAAATATAACTAACTGAACCAAATATCAAATATGTTGTCACTTAAAAACAAGCGAATTCAAATTTTTAGCATCTTAGCAGTTACCGCAATTAGTACCGTAATCAGCGCACCACAAGCTAAAGCGGTCAATCTATTTGGTAGTTTAGCTGGCGCATTCGGGTATACAGATCTATATACATCCGCGACAGGGCTTTACGCCTCTGGATCGGGACTATATAACGATATTGCCGATCTAACTAGTAGTTTTAGCAATTCAAATGGTGGATTAGGGATTCAAGATCCCAGTAAATTATTCGCTAGTGCGGTTGCTTATTACTCTGGCGTAGTCGCAGATCCAAAAAGCCCTGATGATATTAACGCGATCGCTCAACGCGTTAAAGCCAATGTTGCTGCTAAAGTAGGTTCGGCTCCACTAACAGAGCTGGGACAAGTAAAAGCAATCGATCTAGCTCAACAAAATGCCAATCTAGCTGCGGCATCAAACACTGCGGCAAATGATACGCAAACTGCAATTAGTAGCTTAGATGCGATCAAAAAGAGTACGACTGTCATTGATGGGCTAGCCCAAATGATTCCAGGGTTGTCAACTCAATTATTACAGTCCAATCAAACAGCAGCAGCCGGAGTTCAAATCAGCTCTCAAATTGGCAACGAACTCAGTAAAAGTAATATCCTAAAAGACTTTGAGCGGAGAGAAGTAAATGACCGGATTAATGCAGCCGGAAATTTTGTTATGCCACTATTTGTTGTCACACCATAATTAAATGCTTACGGCAATGCTTTAAAGTATTGCCGTAACAATCTATATATTTATGATTAGCCTACTCGTAACATCCATCCCCCTAGATAACGCAGCAGCAGCAGCAGATATAGCCGCACAGTGGGAGATAAGTTTTAATGAGTTATTTACAAATGGATTATTTCAAGTTATTGCTAGTACTTGTCTAGGATTAGCTCTGTTATTTTTATGTTTTTCGGTGATCCAAGGAGTGACTGAGTGGGAGAAGACTAATAGTGATAGTGCTGCCACTTCGATATTTATAAAAAAAATAATCACATCACTTTTTTTAATCATTTTATTAATGGATGGCGGTAGTATGATAGTCACTGGTATTAAAGGATTTAGAGCTATTAGTAATGCTATTGATAATCAAATCTTAACTAAGCTATCAGCAACTCAAAATATCAACGATCGGATTGCCAATATTAGAGGTCAACAATCCCTGCTCAAAGATATCCAGACAAAAGCTCAAACATGCAAAGTTGCCAGCGACCCACTTGTTGCAAAACAATGTGCAACTGAATTAAACGCTCAAATTATCGATGCACAAGGATCGGGGAAAATTACAGATGATAAATCGCTTAATGCTATGAATGCCTATACAGCAAATTTAGCTGCGGCAACGGCAACAGCCGATCCAATTGCAGTTATGACAGCATTGGAAAAGCCATTAAATGACGCAATTGGATCTGTAGTTAGCGATGCAGTTACTAGTATTTTTTCTTATGTTTTAGGATTACTAACCTCGGCAGTGCAGACTATGACAGAGTTATGCTTTATGCTGACAAGCCTAGTTACTCCAATATTTATAACTGCGGGATTACTACCAGGAGGAATCCGATCGATTATCGCCATCTTAACATCGTTTTGGGCGGTAGCATTATATAAAATTTGCTACATCATTATTGCCGGATTAGCCTCTGAAATTATTAAGGGCGATACATCCGCTGAGGCATTACAACTAGGGATAATTACTGGAGTTCTCGCTCCAATTCTCGCCGGAATTCTCGCCGCTGGAGGTGGTATGGGATTTGCTAAAGCAGCAGCATCGGCGGCAGGTTCGGCGGCTTCAGCAGCAAGTGGCGCAATCATTAAAGTTAGTTCTGGCGGAATTTTCTAACTAATCAATCATTATCATCAAACCAAAATGGAATCCAACAAAGACGCAAGAGCATTTATTAATAATGCTCGAAATAAAAGCCAAATTTCTAAAACCGATTCGCTCGGATTTCTGCTGCTACTTTCGGTTGCCCTCAGTGGTATTAGTGTGATTGGTGTAATTGCGTTGTTCTTCTCCTACAACGGATTGGCTAACAAACCAATGCCAGCCCTAGTCCAGTTAGCTAGTGGTAAAACGATCAAAGTTGCCACGATGAACGATAACGATCGCACACCTCAAGTAATCAAGGATTTTGTGTCACTGACAATGACTAGAATGATCAGTTGGTCTGGATCGCTACCACCGGAGACACCTGAAGATTTAACTAATCCTAAACCAGATCCAGGCGTTCCAGTACCAAGTAAAGATGGGCAAAACCTAAAAGTACCTACAGTTGCTTGGCGCAATTCATTCTCACTTTCTAATGACTTCCAAAATCCTTTCCTCCAAGAGCTAGCAAAAATGGCTACCAAAATTATGGGGCAAGGACAAGCACAAGCAGCAACTAGATTAGAACTGTTAAATATCGGCGACCCAATCCAGATTCAGGCTGGAGCGTGGCGAGTACCAATTATTGCCAATATCACAATCCTGCGGAGAGGGCAATCGTTACCCGAACGGCTGACATTCAACAAAGATGTCATGGTTCATACTATCCCCGTTCCCCCGATCTTGGAAAATGGCACTCCTGGAGAAAGAAGCTTATCCCAACTGATTGCCGAAGGTAAATCAGCGGGAATGGAAATCTACGCCATTACCGAACCAAAGGGTGACGAAATCGTCCCTGTCGATCCAGTACAGGTACCAACCGCACCCCCCACACCAATTCAATAGGAACCTCAATTATGGCTGAACAGTACCAGTCAAATAGCATCGGCGAACAAACCTACGGACAAGGCGATGACTCGTTTTGGTCTGAGGAGAACCGTGGGGATGCCCCCGATATTTCCACACTATTTGAAATCGATCGCACTCGCGAAAGAGCAGCATCAGATCCCAGCATCCGAACAATCGACCACGATGCAACGATGGATCGGGAAATAGTTGCTGGAGAAGAGCAAGCGATTCCCACCTTCAAAAATCCGCTAGTCAAAACTGCGGTAGTCTTCGGCGGCATCGGCACCCTAATCGCGGCAAGTATGTGGTTATTCCTTAAAAGTACGAGTATGCCTACCCCTGTAGCTGTCAAACCGGAAGCACCAAAGGCAGAATTTAAGAACGCGACTGTGGGCGAAAGCCAGCTTAAAGGTCAGTTAGCCCTCGATAAACAAAATGCCATGCTTCAAGGCGAAACTAGCGCAGCCTTGCCTCCTACTACCCCTACTACCACCGTTCCCCAGCCAACGGTCAAACCCCTAACTCAAATACCACCAACCCCAGCACCCGCACCCGTACCAAGACGATACGTCGCCACGCCCCCAACCCCAACTTACCCGATCGCTAGATCGATGCCGATCGCTCGTTATCAACCAAGTCTAGCCAATCGAAACCCGACCCCAAAACCGATCCAGACTGCGCCAAGACCAAACCGCTCGGCTGCGTTTTCACCAATCAACCGAGCAGTTAAACCGCCCAGTTTTACCACAGTAAGTAATCTGCCAGTAGCAACTTGGCAACAACAAGCCACCGCTGGTACATTTGGCGGCAGATTTAATCAAGGAGCATCGACGACCGCAATCGCCAGTGTCCCCGCAGCTCCAACTACTAGTCCCTATCTCGCTAGTGAGAACGAGATTTATGGCGACCCAAGTCAGCCACGTCGAATGATTCCGGCTGGTATGAAGTCGTCGGGGGTGCTACTTACCCCCATCCAAATTGCGGCTGGCGATACCAGCGAACAAACTGCCACGATTGGATTGATCCAGCCACTAGTCGATCGCGATGGACGCATAGTAGTTACAGCAGGATCTCAAGTTCAATTCAAACTTACAGCCCTGAGCAGTGGCTGGCTCAAGGCAACTAGTGCGGTTATAAATATTGATGGAAAAACGACTAATATTACTGGCAACTTTAGCTTAGTTGCCAGTAATGGCGAACCACTAATCGCGCAGTCATTAACTTTTGGGGACGGTCGAATCGCCCAACAAGATCAAAAAAGCTTTATCCTTGGTGCCTTACAAAATATTGGGGCAGTACTAACCCAGCCCAATACCCAGTCGAGCATTAATTCAAACATTGGGGGTTTTAGTAGCTCATCTAGTACTCAGTCCAATCCGAATGTCATTGGCGCGATCCTCCAAGGCGGCTTCAACCCACTTGCCCAGCAACAACTCGTTCGGAGTACAGCCGAAATCGAACGACTGTTAGAAGCACCCAGGCTGTGGTTTTTACCAAGCGGCACTAATGTCCAAATCGTTATTAATCAACCATTAGCTATTTAGCATGAAAAAATTTCTACTACAACTGCTGGGTATTCCACTAGTTTTGGTAATAGCAAATCCTAGTTTCGCCCAATTTGCAGCAATTAAACAAATCCAAACTACTACAGAAACACGCGATCCATTAACAATTTACTTAACACCAGGGCAAGGGGTAACGATTAATTACGGCAAGGTCGAACAAACTGTCGAAACAGTTTGGCTCGATAACAAGAGCTTTGTCGGAATTGATAGCGATGGCTGCTTGTCAGGAATAAACGAGAGTTGTTCCAAAAATGAGGCAACAGCATTACATTTACAGTTAATTGCAGCACGTCCTATTAATATGATCGAAAACAATAATAAATCGCTATTAACTGTTGTAACCGTTGACAAACAAGGGGTAAGGCACTTCTTTCTTTATAATATCAAGCCAGACTATAACCTTCTTGCTAAAGATAATACTAGGTTAATTGAATACATGATGGCTAGTAGTAATATTGCTAGATACGATCCTAACAAACTGATTAGTAATATCAAAATCGCTATTAATCGAGGACTAATTAGAGATGCCAAGTTAATCGATCGAGTAAATAAATTAACTAAACTCCTACAAGGTGGTATGGCAATCGAACAAGCTGCGAAGGAAGCTGAATTATCGCCCAGATTTATTGAGGGAATTGGTGAACAATAGGTCAAAGCTTTAATAATTAACTCATTCGTCAAAATCATGTTTAAGAGAATTAAAAAAACACTCAAGCGACTCTACTGGCTCGGTTTTGGACTAGGATTGTTCTTAGTCTTTTCTGGGTTATCGATCGTCGTGCAGCCAGAGCGAGTTAGAGGATCGGTTGTCGGAGATTCACTCGGTAGTCAAACGCTACTGAATTTGGGGAAATTCGATGATAGTGGTTCCTTCAATCTTCCAGTCCAAGTCGCCCAAATATTGGGCGCGAGTACGATTAGCTGGACTGCTGGACAACGCCCAGTCGATGCACTTCCCACCGGAATTTGGGACTCCGCTTTTAAAATCGGTCAACTCTCTCCTGCTCAAATTAATCCGCTCCAGAACATGGCGGCAGCAGGATTGGATAATTTTGGGTATATCAAGAATATGTCGATCGCCAGTTTAGTCAAGGGTATTCCTAATCTGGCGAATCTAGATATTAGTAGCGTCCCAGCCATTGCAAATCTCATCACTGCTGCAATTGGTAACGGCATTCCAGCCCCGACGATTACCAGTGGCAAGAGTGTCATACCAGCTACGAAAATCGGGCAACTATTGCATATTCCTGGCTGGCAATCGATGACACTGGGGAGTAATGGCAACAATCTCTCATCATTAGCTGCTAGCAGTATCCCTGGACTCGCAAATACCCCTATTGGCAACTTCCCCGAAGCGTTAAGCAACCCAGCATCACTTTTTCCTGGCTTGCCCGAAATGCCGATTATGACGATGCCAGGATTTAATCTTCCCGCAGGGTATCAAACTGGCATCGTTGATGCGATCAGGACAAAAGAGCCTGTGTTTCGCAAAGTAATTTCGGGGAGTCAAGAAACGCCAAACGCCGACTGTCCTAACGCCAACTGCAACCATTTAGAAATTCAGGGGCTGGAAAATCCGCTCCTCAACGGCGCGCAAATCGTCGATGGTGATACCCAGATGGTATCCGGTGGATCTGGATTTCTCAAAATGGTCGCTGGTGGGATTCAAAAAGCTGGAATGCAGCCTTATGGCGAATCAATTCAGGAAGTTTACCACAGCTTTAATGCCCAAGCTGGCAAACTCAAGCGGTCGTGGTATTTTAACTACTGTAGTCGCGGCTGGATCGATTTGGGCTGTACGCCACACGTTTTTGGACCGATTCCCATCGGTGGACTACAAGAAGGAGTTACCACCCCATTGCTACTCGGTAACATCAGCATTCCGGTGACTGCTTCAAGTTTACCGTCAGTACCCAGTTTGCCGACAGCACCAAGCCTACCAACAGCACCAAGCCTACCATCACTACCAAGTCTGCCCAGTATCCCCACCATCCCCACGTTTGATTTAGGTAAATTAAACTCAAATATCTTAACAGCTTTACCTACCGCAAACTCTGACGATATCACAACCTTACTGGCTACAAATTCTACAGCAATCGATCCGACTACCAGCCAAAAGTATCCCCCCGCAGAAATCGTAAAAATGACAATCGAGCAACTAATTTCTGGGGCAGGTGCGCCTAGTGGGAACGCAGTTATTCTAGCATTGGGGGTAACTATCGATGATATTGTCTCGCAAGTTAAGACACTATATGTCCAGTAACTCTAACTACTCGATTGCGATTGTCGGTCTAACTTTGATACTGGGGGGATGTCGTATTAGTTCACCCCCAGTATGGCAATCGGTCGATCGTAACCTAGCGATCGAGTTGCTAGCTGAGAATAGCAGAAATCTCCTCAAAGCCGAAAACTTAGCTCAAATTCAGTCGGGAATCGAAGCGATCGAGCTAAAACCAGCTAGAGCGGTAGCTGTCAATATCTACAGATTTAATACTGAACAACTATGCGGGATTGGTGGCTGTTTACATAGTATTTATCTTGATTTTCCGCGTAAATTACTATTTAGAATCCTCCTGAGTAAACAAGCCAAAATCGAAACAGAAGATAATTGCTTGAGCTTCAGCCAACCAACAAAGCGAGACAATATCAAACTCAAATATTGCTATCAAAGGTCTGAATATGTCCAGCAAGCTATTACCCATACCAGCCACAACTAAACCTCAGACTATTGCTAGCGTTCCGTCACCAATTCCAGGTGTAACTAAGACTCAATTTGATGACGGGATTATTTTTGTTAAATCGCCAACTTTTCTGATGATAGCTGGATCTGCCTTAATTTGGTACTTTTTTCTGCGCGAAACTACCAATAATAATAAAGTTGCTAAAGGTAAGTGGGGCGGGGCAACAGAGCGTAAGGCAGCCAAAGATTTAGGTAAAAAACAAGTAGCCGCTCCTAAAAAAAACGCTTGCAGTTTATATATCAATAAACCTCGATATATTTACGATTTAGAACAAGGTAAAGGAGATAAAAAAAAGGAGAATAAATTCAGGATACCTGATAAATATGCTCTACCTGCACCTAGTGAAACGCTGAAGAAGAAATTCAAACAAGCTACCACAATCTGGGTACCAGAAACACAAGTATCGACGATCGTCCTGGGTCGAGCGGGAAGCGGCAAAACTTATTCAGCGATCGATCCGATGTTGCGATCGGCACTAGATCAAGGACATAGTACGATTCTCTATGATTTTAAGTTTCCAGGTCAAGCGAAAGGACTAGCGTTGTATGCCATTCGGCGCGGCTATAAAGTCCATATTCTTGCCCCTGGATATCCACTTTCGTCGAGCCTGAACTTACTCGATTTTGTCAAAAATTCTAAAGATGCAGTTAATGCCGAACAACTAGCCGAAGTCATCATCAAAAACTGTCAGGGCGCACAAGATAGCGGCGATCCGTTCTTTACTAATGCTGGAAAATCGCTCGTCCAAGGTCTATTTTTAATGACTAAATGGGTAAATGAATATCGCAAAGCGAATGGTGAAACTGAAGATTGGGATGACTTACTTACCACTGCTTGCATTATTAATATGCCCAACTTAGCGGCGAGATTACAGTATGCCATGCAAAATCCTAACTACAACCTGAGTCGGTGGACGATGCAGCCATTGACTCAGTTGATGAGTACGCATGGAGTAGGGGATACCGAAGCTAACAAAACCGAAACAAGTATTGTTGCCACCGCCCAAGATATTTTTGGGCGATTCATCAAGCAGGAGTTCATCGGCACATTCTGCCAAAAGAGCAATCTACCCATCGAAATCGACGATAAGACCCTGGTGATTTTAGGACTCAACCAAGAAAGTCGGTATTCGATCGGACCACTACTGGCAACGGCTACCCACATGCTAATTGCCAAGAATATCGTCCACTCTCAGCCGCGCAGATCGCCCCTGGTAGTCGGATTGGATGAGCTTGCAAGTATCTACCTCCCCGCATTATCCAACTGGCTAGCAGAGGCAAGATCTGCCGGATTTAATGCCATTCTAGGGATTCAAACACTGACCCAGTTAGTCAAAATGTATGGTGACGAGCTTGCAAATATCATCATCACCAACTGCGGCAATAAAATCTTCTTCCACCCTGGAAATGTCGATTCAGCCAAAATGATCAGCGAGTTTATCGGCGAGGAAGAGGTAATCGTCACCAGTACCTCCCGCAGCAGCGGGAAGAATAGTTCGTCAACCACCTCAAAAAATTCCCAAGCAGTGGCGATGGTCGCACCAAACGAATTACTCGGATTTAAACCAGGACAAGGAATCACAATTCTAGCTGGATCTGAGAATAAACAACGGTCTTTCCTACCCCAAAGAATAATCTTTAATATCTCCAAGGAGGACATGTATGAAGTTGAATGCCTAGAAGCTAAATGGGATGCCTATGCCGAGCAAGTCGCTAAACAAAGACCGCAACTATCCGACGAGCAATTAGAGGAAATGTTCGGTTGCCGCTCCAATGCGATCGAAGCCATGTTCCCCGAACCCCCACCTCCACCCCCATCTAAATAAAAATGCGAAAAATTGAATGCCGGAATGAGTTCGGTGTGATGCTGGAGATTGTCAACGGTGTCCGCCGCGTCTATCAAGATCTTCCTCTTAATGCCTACACCTGGACAAATATCTGGCTGGACGGGAAGTTAGTCGGCTCGATCGAAATGCGATCGAACCGAATAATGCTCGATACACTAACAAAAAAATCAGAAGTTACTAAATACCATGATTGAAAATCACGACCGCATCCATAACGATCTCGAAGACATGTATGGCGAAGGAGCTAAATTAGGGTCGTCGCTAATCGAATTAGTAGTTAAAACTATCGAAGAAGTAAGACGAAGAAGGGATTTAAATACGCTAGAAGTTAGCCAAGAACAACAACCTTCACAGGGCGACCCGACTGTGACATCTTCAGCTCCAACCCAGCCAACGCTGGGAGATCTCAGGATCGAACAGACAGAACTAGATCGACGTAAAATTAAAGGGCAAGCAGAGCCAACTGACAAAGCAGAGCCAACTGACAAAGCAGAGCGTCAGACGTTATTCGGACAAGGTAAAGATGGATTTGTAAATAATTTATCCCCAGAGCAAGAGTCCGCTGTCGGCAAAATGCTGATGGGTAAGCCAGGACAAGAAATCCCTGGAGCCGAAAACCTAACCATTCGGTATAAAGGAAAAATTATCGCCTCCACCGATGAAAACGGTGTGCTGCAAGCAAATAAAATCTACGGCAAGATTCCCCCAGAAACGCTCCAAAGACTAAGTGAGGCAATTGGGAAAACAGCCTATGCTAATGCCCCCAGCAGAGGCGGCGGAGTCCCCACCCCCGTTGAAACAGCACAAGCAGCCACTCCAGTAGAACCAACCGACACATCTAATCCAAAAGTAACGCCAATCCCTAAAGCACCAGAAGCACCTTCGACAGCAGATCCCCTCCAACAAATGGCAACCGTACCGGATGAACTGCGCCTTAAACCAGCACTCAATCACTCAGTACCATCTGGCGATCCTGTCGCCCAAATTCAGGCTGCATTAGCCGCTATCGCCGTCGCGGGGAATGGGTTTGCCGCAATTAAAGATGAGATTCAAGCAGCGGCACCGGAACCAGTCTTCACCAGCACAGACCCCCAGGCAATCGATCCGCAAACACTGGCGGGGATAACAGATGTCTCCAAAAATAAAGCCGCAGGAATCATGAATTGGATGCGGGAAAATGCCACCGATCTAAATCAGTTAGGACATCGAGAAGTAAAATCTCCCAATGGTTATATCGGTAAAATCGAACTGAATCAAACCGGAGCAGAGGCTTATACTCTCTCAGATCCCAAAGGTAAAGTAGTCCTCGCTGCAACACTAGCGAATGTCGTGAATCCTGAAACTCCTAATATTACTAGGGTAGTAGCGATCGATACTTATGATTCCAGAGGAATCGGTAATGAGTGGAAGGTAATCAGGGCATCCACTCCACAGCCGACTCCCGAACCTCAGATTGCGATCGCCTATGATAAAAAAGATAACAGTATTAGAGAAGTGAAACAGACAACTACACCACCAATCCTCGATGTGGTCGAACGAATCAATAGTAAGATACGCCAAGAGAATTCAATCCTCAAAGATGATGTCCAAAAAGTAAATATAGCTGAGGATCGACAACCTGGAAATGCAGCTCCAGCTCCGATTGTGGTAGAAGGAAAAGAAATCCCCTTAGCTACTATCCCACCCCAAACAACACAGTCTCAAGTAAAAACGACCAAGTTAAGTCAGCAACAAATCGCGACTGTCTCTAAGTCGATTGTAATTATCAATGCGGCTCTTCAAGCTAATAGATCTCAAGAGACCGAACTAGGAAGTACTAAAGTCTCGATCGAGGAGCGTGATAAAGATACTAAAGTTTATACAGCAAAAGATCTATCCAGTGGTGAAGAATCTCAGTTTAGTCATAATAAACAAACTGGTAATGTTGAGACGATTAAAGAAAGTAAAATAGTCGATCGATTGATGGACAAAGAAGAACAAATATTTGCGCCAGCAATTCTAGGCTATACAAATACTGTACAAACTGTATCTATAAGTATCGATCGGGAACCCAATCAAATAAGTCAACAGAAAAATGCTACCCAGCAACCGAATCAATCGATTTCTAAATCAAAAAGAAAAGAACTAAGCCGCTAAACAAATCGAAGTTATTCTAGTCAACTGGAGTAACTTCAATTTAATAAAATAAATGTCAATGATAACTAACTTAATCGATCGTAACTGGCTCGATTATCTTTGCGTAAATCTCGATATATACCGAATCGGATCGCTAAATCTGCCACTAATTGAAAAGAAAAATTTAGATGAACTAATTGCTGAGATTATCGAAGTTCGAGCGTGTCGGGTTATTACAATGTCTGGATACACACTTAAATCAACTCTCAATAATCTCCAACTAATCGAAGACTCAGAAGATAACGGTTCGTTATGGGTGATTGAAAATATCGCGATGCTCTGGCAAAGTTCGAGTCTAACCGATCGCCAGATCCTCGAACAAACAATTATCGATTTAGCGATCGCAATTAGAGATCGGAGGATCGCTGTGATCGCGATCGATTATGGAGTGAACCAACTTCCGTACCAACTCAAGCCATTAATACCTCACCATATACTGCCGCTGCCAACTCCCGCCGCAATTAAATCGATATTGGCAGAGTTTCGGTTAACTTCAAATAGGCTGACTACAATCTGTGCTGGACTAGGGTGTGAAGAGATTCGGGTCGGACTAAGAATAGCCTTAAAAACTACTCACGCGATCGCGATCGATGCCGACCAAATCGAACAAAGTTTACTGAAGTACAAGATCGCCAAGCTCAAAGAAGTAGGCTTAGAATTTCTCGGCGCACCAGATGTCTCAGAATTTGGTGGACTCGATCGGATCGCCGCAGGAACGATCGAAGTCATCAAAGATTTTTCACCTCAAGCTCAAAAAGTTGGCATCGCTCGACCGAAAGGATGGTTATTTGTCGGTCCACCAGGAACGGGGAAAACTCATACCGCCAAATGTATTGCCACTCAACTCAGGTGGCCCCTAGTCAGTGTCGGGATCGATGCCATTAAGGAGGGTGGTGCAGACTTACTCAAGTCGCTACTAGTCAGAATTGAAGCCACCGCACCATGTGTCGTGTATTTTGACGAACTTGATAAATTCTTTAGCAGTACGACAGACGCTCAGATTTTAGGGGTAATCTTAACATGGTTGCAAGAAAAGACCAGCGAAACCTTCGTTATCGCCACGTTGAATAGATTGGAAAAGCTCCCGCCAGAACTTACCCGCGCAGGACGCTTCGATCGTCAATTTTATATCGGCTTTCCAAATGAGTTAGAACGATACCAAATTATCAGACTTTATGCGGGTAGGTACGACCCAGTATATCAATCTTCAGTTTATGGCGGACTAGATCGACAACAGTGGTTGAATTTACTCAACGAGACGGAAAAATTTACTGGGGCAGAACTCAAACAGATCGTCGATCGCGCAGCTAAGTTAGATTTCTATCAGCATAATTCTACCCTAATTAACTATCAAAATCTCATGAGTGCCCGTAAAGATACTGTATCACTGTATGAACGTAACCCAGAAGGTATCCTAGCAATTGAGAACCAAGCCAAACGTTTTAGCGAGCCAGCTAGCTCAAAAAATAATACTGAAGAGTCTTTATTTAAAGTTGAATCGATTAATTTATTTGGGAGTTAATTGAGTAAGTTACTAAATATTAATCTTGTAAGATAATTAAGATTTATAACATTAATTTAGGATCTATTTTAGGTAATAATTAATATATAATTACTAGTAAGTTTACATTTCATGCGTAGATTGTTTGATTGGTTCATGGCTATCGCCACGCTTAAATGGTTTATTTAGATGAACTAAATAAACATACTTCAAAATTAAAAAAAGTTACCAAATTTAATTATGGCAACCTCAAAAACTGGTGAAACTAATCCTATAGTGCGCGATCGTTATGCTAGTGCAGAATATGTAAATCCAAATGCTCGACTACCGAAGATCCAGGCATTACGCGGCGAGAACAGTGCGGAAGAATGCGGTTATTTTGTGGTCGAGCAAGAAATGATTAAAGCTGGGTGGAAAAATATCAAAGAAGCTGAACTAATCATTTATGAATTTAACAGTGGTGGTAAAGAACGTGGGATACTAATTAAATCGCCTCGTATGTTAGTAGTACCACGTTCGCCCCTGTTCGCTTTCGATCGCCAAGCTTCTCGCGCTGAAGAAAAAACAGTTGTTGCCGGACAATACAGTAAGCAACTTCATAGCGATCGTGAGAAATATGGTACATCCCAGTGCTTTGAAGTATTATTATTAGATAGTAATAATCAACCATTACATGAGATTGGGTTTGCTTTTGTACCTAAAGGTGCAAGTCAAGCCAGCTTTAGTATCCACTGGCAACAATTGGTTGATGAAGTTACCAAGTGTCATGCAGTAGCTAATGGAATCTCAGCACGAGCAAAAGATGTCCGATTTACTAGTCTTTGTGTATTTGAGTTTACTGTTAAACGCGAACTAGCCGGAACTAAAGCTAAGTCTCCAGCGTGTAAAGTTCATAGCCATACCGCACCTACTCAAGCAAATTGGGAGCAGTTCTTTCTTGGTCGTGATGATGAAATTGGCGATCGGTTATTGAACATCCTATGTCCAACTACAGAGCTAACTCTCCCAGCTTCAAGTATTTTAGCTTTACCTGCTGCTACTGAAGCGATCGATGGCGAGATCGATGAAGACTTCAACTAGTTCAATATTCAAATAGTCATATGGGATAGAATCTCTATCCCGATCCGCCTTACGTGATACTAACCAAATGAACGCTACAAAACTCGCTACATTGTCGATGTCTGAACTCAAAGCCTTTTGTACCAGCCACACGATCGAACCCGTAGGCGACAAGCGATTAAAGGCAACCTACATCTTCTCTATAGAGACATTCCAGTCCGAGCAAACAGTAATTGAAGTAGCTCAAGCGGTAGAAATACCCGACCCCTTCGAGAACCAGTTTGAATTGGCGATTGTCCAAGGGACAGCCTACGTCAACGAGTCAGAATCACTCGATTTTCTACAGGTTGAGTCACTGCCCTTACTGATACCCCAGCAGCCAACAGCACCCCAATCGACAGTAACCCAGTCGCCAACACCCAAACCCCATCAGCGACAAGCCTCAATCGTTGTGCTGATTGCCCTACTGCTCTTTGGTACAACGTTCTTAGTCGTCAAAATGGATTTTACTACGTCAATGACTTGGGTTATCGCGGTGGGAGTGCCAGTATTTGCGGACTGGTGGCGATACCTAACCCCCAAGCCAAATGTACCTAAGAAACCCTTCTACATCGCTATCCCCAGTCTAAAATAAATAAATTAATAGACCGAGTTTTAGCTAGTAGTAAACTACTACTGGCTTTTTCAGTACTTAACTATAAATAAAAGTGGTTTTATCAACTAGAGAAAAAGTAATATTAGCAGACTCTACAAACTTACTGATACCTTATCAAAAAGAAAAAGGTAAGTATTACTGCCCAGCTTGTGGTGGACATAATCTGTCTTTCCACAAAGACGGGCGTTGGAATTGTTGGAACGATCCCAGCCGTTATCATCGGATCGAGATTATGAAAACGCTATTTCCAGAGAGTGGAGAATCTACTCAAGCTGATAATGCACCTATTCACATTCCTCGTCAAGAAGAAAATATTAACCTCTACAATTGGCTACCACAGATTCCCAATTCAAGTCAAATCCGGTATCCAAGTATTGTCAATCGACCCACAGTTTTGACAGTGCGTAATCTAACTAGCTATTACTATTCCGATAATCAAAGAGTCGATCGATATGATTATCAGACATCCAAAAGATTTTTACCCAAGCACAGAATCGTTCGCGATAGTGTGTCGCCCGATAATTGTGAATGGCTGTTAGGAGCTGGACGTGAAAGTTGGTCAATTTATGGATTAGCTGGCGTTGAGCCACAACCAGACTCGCTAAATTTGGTACTAGTCGTTGAAGGACAGAAAACGGTTGAAATTGGACTCAATCGCCACATCCCTACTATTTGCTTAGAAGCAGGGGATTATGCTGAGAAGACAATTGCAGCGAAACTCACCTCAATCGTAAGTAAGCTAAATCCGTGCTTACTCGCAATCTTGCCCGATAACGATCTTACAGGCAAACTCAAAGCAGCCAAGATTCTACTTAACTGCATTAACCTCGATATTCCTACTGTGTTATTTAATCCTACGGATCTAGGTTATGAGCGTCTGGGAGACGATTTAGAACAGTTGTCAGACTTCAGCCGTGACTATGCGATCGAACTAGTACACAGCCTGTTTAACCGTTAGTACCACAAAATCAGCGAGAGTCAGCCGCTGCTTTTGTGTATCTATTCCAATTTTGTCGATATATTTCCGATTACCAAAAGAAAAGAAATTTTATGGTGTTAGCGCAAAGACCAGAAATTACTCGAGACATCGCCGATCTTCTGCTCGAAACCATTGCTGAATCAGTCGCTGAAAGCCTGCAACTTACCGATCGGGAAAAACAATGGCTATCAGAAAGAGATTACTGGCAAAGTTCAGAATACTAACCACTATTTAGCAACTATAATTCTGCGAATCAAACCGGTGATAATATATTAAAGTAAACCTTTATGTCTATCAAGTATCTTAACTATCTAATCATGAAAACTACAGAAAATGAAAATCTTAAAGAATCGTAAAATTATCGCAGTCCTAATCTACCTGCCGATCGCTACTTCCCTCTGGGGTTGGAGCCAAGCATTAGGCTGGCTAATTATCCTCAGCGTCGGCTATGCTATTATCGATCGTCTGACTGATGGCAGTATTGCCAGCACCAATTTCTTGAATGCGTGGTTTGCACCATCAAACAGACCACCATTACCCAAAAATTATCGTAAGTATCGCCGCGCTTACCAAGAGCGGCGGTAGTTATCAATTTAATAGTATATTATGGAACCAAAATCGATCAAAATGTATATGGATTACCCACTCGACAGCGATGTCATCCTGTCGGTGGGAATGACCCTTTGTACGGACAATGGCAAGTTTAAGATTCTCCAGAAGAAAGGTAAAGGTGTATACCATCGTAATATCGTTGGTGATGTGAAGGAAGGCTACGCACCTAAATTATCCACGGCTGATGAGTGGATGCGACACACTTTGATTGTTGAAAAAGTTTGAGTAAAACTAAATATTAATACTTCCTTGAATATTAAGTGTTCAAGGTTTTTTATTATCTATTTTTGTTGGCTACTTAGGCATAATAGAAATAGGAAAATTAATATCTCTTCATTTTAATCTGCTCAAGAGAAGCGAAATACTCTTTGGCAGATTTTTGATATCATAACTAAAATGAATACACTAGAAACTGAAAATATTCAATCTGTAGCTAGTACCCTCAGCTTAATTGTGAGCTTTGAGGACTCTCAAATGTGGGAAGCCTTTGTAGATATCTATAGTATCTGGGATGAAAAGCTAAGAACCTTAGCTATAGCTCAATTACCTGAAATCGATCGCCAAAGAATTGATGAGTATAACCGTCTTTGCGCTACAATTTCGACGCAGCTTTCCTTAGTACTGAGTTATGAAGATAAGAAGTTACTAAAGGAGTTACAAACTATTAGACACAAGCGAAGTAAGTACCTATTATCTGTGGCATCAAGACTCCTAAGTAAAGGAGAACAAGTAAAATTACGAAAGATGATAATTCTGCAAAATATTACAAATGGTGAAGAATCATTGGATCGACCTTGGGAGCAAAAAAAAGTAAAAGTACCTCCCAAGCGTAAGGAATTTACCAAGGAATTACTAGCAGAAATCTAGTTAGATGAGTAGATTTTATAAAGAGTATTCCTGATATTGCTATCGAAAAACTAAGTATGCTCTTCCTGAGTTTAAAGATCCCAAATTACAAAGATTAGGATATTTACCTCGTATCAAATCTTAAAAACATCTTACGGATTGGAACGATCTAACTATCAGTACATTATATAGTTGCTAGAGATAAATTCTATATACATGTCATAAAAAACCTACGAGATAATCGTAGGTTTTTTAGTACCAAAAATAATAAGTAAATAAAAATGTCAGATCGAATAGTACTCCAAAATTTAGTCTCAAAGTTAAAATCTGGCAATAAGTTAGTTCAAAAAGTTGTACTCGATATCATGTCCGATGCTTTTGGTGGTGGTGCTGCTACGGGACGTTGGAATTGGAAACAAGCCACAGATTTAATTGAAGGTGCAATGTCATCGATCGTCCTGGAAGGTCAACACCAAACCCTTACTGACTTTACCCACTTACAATCACTCGCACCACATCATCAAGTGAGATCGGAGGAGCAAATGGAACTACAGCAGTTCTCAACCACATTACCCCTAGCTTGGATCGTTAAAGAATTAGCTGCAATTCAATCTACAGATACAGTCCTAGAACCATCGGCTGGTACCGGAATTTTAGCTGCAAGTAGTATTTATAAGCTTCAAAATAATCCACAATTATTGATTTTAAATGAGATTTCTAAAAGTAGAAACTTACTATTGTATGAGATATTTGCAGTAGCACCAATTTACTCGATCGATGCCGAATATTTGAATGATATTCTGCCACAAACTCTATCACCAGATATAGTTGTGATGAACCCGCCTTTTAGCTCCTCAATTAGTCGTAGTAAACGCGATCCAGATGTTTGTCTAAAACATGTCCGGTCGGCTTTATCGAGACTGAAGCCGCAAGGGAGACTAGTAGCGATCGTTGCCCACTGGTTATCGCCAGAAAAATACCCTCAATACTTCGCAAATCTTCCAGCACAATTGCAATCCAGTTTCTTTGTTGAAGGTAGACATTATCGTTATCACGGTACCACAATGGATGTCCGCGTTTTAGTATTCGATAAAGTTCCGCAATCACATCGGACTAGCTCCATCGATCGTACTAAGTTAAGCATCGAACAGCTTGCAGAATTATTACTAGAAAATACTCCGAGCCGCTTAAAACTTACTACTAATTAAAACTTATGTCCGCGTCAACACTCGAACAAAAACTTACTATGGATGTATTTGCAGAATTACCTCTGTTTCAGTTCGGACTCACAAATACAAGTACTTCCAGTATTGCCGCAATTATTACAACACCATTTGCAAAAGTAGCTGTAGCTCCAAAACCTAAAACCCAATTTGGTGAGTTAGTGCGGCTGAGTTACCAAGTCGCTGCCAAGCAAGATGTGCCGATTACTGATGGTGTGTATACTCCCTACAAAGCCAGTGCCGTCCAAATCAAAGGCGCAAAATTGCACCCAACCGCATTGGCTGAGTCGGTGGCAATGGCAGCAATTACCGCCCCATATCCCACTGTTCAACCGTTGCTACCAGCACGAATCTTAGCCGAACATCTTGCCTCACACGAACAGCTAGAAGCTCTCCTATATGCTTATGAATCTCATAGCAAGCAAATGGACACTCCTTGGTACATGGACGATCGGGGACAGATGAAGGTGGCGAACGCTGACAATCCAGATGGTAAATATCACCGAATTGGATTTTTCATCGGGGACTCAACCGGAGTCGGGAAAGGACGCGAGGCTTGCTTAATCCTACTTGCTAATTGGTGTGAAGGGCGTAAGAAGGCAATCTGGGTGAGTAAGAATGAAGCGTTACTCGAAGATGCCCAACGGGACTGGGTCGCACTTGGTGGGGAAGCAGCGCAAGTTGTACCGTTGTCCAAGTTCAAGCTGGGAGAACCAATTACACTATCCGAAGGCATCCTGTTTGTGACCTATGGAGGGCTGCGTACTGCGGCTAAAGCTGGTAAGAAATCTAGAGTAGACCAAATCTGTGATTGGGTCGGTGCTGACTGGGATGGGGCGATTTGCTTTGACGAATCACATTTACTCGGTAATTGTGTGGGTGAGGCTGGGGTTCGCGGACAGACTAAGGCATCCGCCCAAGGTTTGGCTGGCGTGAACCTAGTCGATCGCCTGTGGAATGCACGGGTAACTTACCTCAGCGCGACTGGTGCTGCGAAGGTATCAAGCTTGTCCTATTGCAGCCGCCTTGGGTTGTGGATGACAAAAGCGTTCCCCTTCGCAAGCCGCGAGAGCTTCATCGCATCGATGGAAGGAGCTGGTATCTCCGCTCTAGAAGTTGTCAGTCAAGATTTCAAGCGACTAGGGCTATACCTAGCGCGTACTCTTAGTTTTGAGGGCGTAAAGTTTGAAACGATGATTCATGAATTGACTATTGTACAACGGGAAATATGGGACACCTATGCCGAAGCTTTCGTTCACATCCACCATCAAATTGATGCAGTCCTCCAATCGGTTAATATCACCTCAGAAAGCGGTAAATGTACTAACAATCGGGCTAAAGCCAATGCCATCGGCGCGTTTGAATCGACTAAGCAACGGTTCTTTAACGCACTCCTCTGTGCAGCAAAAGCTCCAACCTTAATCGAGGCAATCGAGCGCGATCTTACGGCGGGACATGCTTGTGTCATCCAGCTAGTATCGACTGGCGCAGCACTGATGGATCGCAAACTAGCAACTATTCCCACCAGTGACTGGGACAATATGAGAGCGATTGATTTCACGCCGCGTGAAGGTATCTGCGACTATCTCGTCAATTCATTTCCCGTTCATCTCTATCAAACATTTGAAGATGAAAATGGAAATATTAAAAGTGAATTGATGAAGGATGTTGATAGTAATCCAATCGTATCGCAAGAGGCACTGGCTCTACGCGATCGACTAATCGAGCGGATTTCATTGTTGCCGCCTGTAAATGGCTTACTCGACCAAATTAATTGGCACTTTGGAGCCGATCGAGTTGCCGAAGTCACCGGACGGAGCAAGCGGGTAATCTTTAAGAACGATCGTTATCAACTTTCCCAAAGATCTGCAAGTAGCAATATTGCAGAAACTACTGCCTTTCAATCTGATGAAAAACAGATTTTAGTATTTAGTAATGCTGGTGGAACTGGTCGGAGTTATCACGCATCTTTATCATGTAAAAATCAACGTTTGCGTCGTCATTATATGGTAGAATCAGGGTGGGAAGCAACAGCCGCAACTCAAGCTGTCGGTCGTTCTCATCGAAGCGCACAAGCACAGCCACCTGAAGTTATTTTAATAAGTACCGATGTAAAAGGCGAGGCTCGTTTTCTATCTACTATAGCATCTCGTTTGAGTACTTTGGGCGCAATTACTAAAGGACAGAGAAATACTGGAAATCAAGGATTATTCCAGGGAATTATTGACTTTAGTAGTATTTATGCCAAGACTGCTCTGGGTGAATTCTTCGCCGATCTCCATCGTTGGGGGATCGATGGTATTTCTTGTGCTAAGTTTGTCAGCTATACCGGATTGAGAATAACTGATAAAGATGGCTGCTTACTAGATGAGTTACCAAAAATGAACACCTTCCTCAACCGCCTACTCGCTCTGAAAATCGATCTCCAAAATCAGTTATTCGAGGACTTAGAGCGGCGAATTGCAGAGCGGATTGCTCAAGCTAAAGAAAACGGTACCTACGATCGTGGGGTACAAACTATCTCTGCCGATGGCGGTTTCGAGCTGATTGAATCTCAACTCCTCAAGCAACATACTTCTGGTGGCGAAACTATCTGCCACACGATCGATCGACTGAGTAAACTCCAGATTATTCCCGTCGATCGGGCAAAAAGAGCCGCGCAAAAGGGGTTTGCCTATTACCGCCACATCAAAAGTGGTAATTTGGCAATCGCTAGCGTCATCGACCAGCGATCTAAGCGTGATGGGAGTATCACTGATGTCATGGGCTTATATTTTCCAGTACATCATGAAACTTACCAAAGGTTGGATCGAACTGATTTTGAGAAAGGATGGGTAATCGCCGAACCAACCCAGCTTTACTGGCAGCAATGGCAAAAAATAATTAACGCTGCACCAGAGTTCGATCGTCAACAGATGTTCTTAATCTGCGGTTTATTACTCCCGATTTGGGGACAATTACCTGATGAAAATCCAAAAGTATATCGTCTACAAACTAATGATGGACAGGTATTCTTAGGTCGGGCGATCGATAAAGAGAATATTAACAAGGTATATGAAAGTTTTGGTATTAATGGTATCAAACTCAGTCCTGATGATATTCTCAAGCTCACTTGGGATCGCAATGAATGTACGTCTATCGGTCAGTGGCAGTTAAAGAAGAACCGTTACAAAGGAGAAGACCGCCTAGAAATAATTGCCGTTCACAGTAAGGATAAGGTTGACTGGCTCAAGGCAATGGGCTGTTTTACCGAAATCATCGAATGGCGAACTAAGGTATTTATTCCAATTGATAATGCTCTAAGTATTATTACAGAATTAATGCCAGTTTAATAAATAGCTGAAGCTTATTAGTAGAGTCTATTATCCCATTAGCTGTTCAATCCTTAATTAATAACCATTATGCTAAAACTTAACAATTATTATAACATCCAGTCTGGTAATACAGCTCAAATTCTGATTGATACTTTAACAAATGACACGGTTCAGTACTACGAAATATTTAGTAATCTCGTCGTTATCGCTCGGTCGGAATATGACGGAGACGTAATAGGCAATGTCTACAGGTTAAATGATACCGACCCTACCTGTATCTTTGCCACTGCTGACGAGTCTTGTATCGATGATGCGCTCTCAAGTATTGAAACTTGGGCAGATAATAATGGTTTCAAACTCTATTTTGAAATTACTGGTTTTTAGTCGGCTTTAGTATTCCTGTTCGATCGTGTACTCTTCCCTACGTGACAACTCCACACGCTGACCGAGTACGGTACAGCGTGGGCTTCTGAATAAGGAAGCATGTCATTAGCCTCAGTAGTTCATCATGCCAGAACTACTATGTTGCTTCAGAATATACAGGTACTTCAGAATATAGGTTTGGCAGCCGTGTTCTAGTTCTGAACTCTACGGTTAACTATTAAACATTCCTGCTGGTAGATGGGAAAGTGTGGTTAACAGGTTGTTGCCGATCGCGGCAAAAGCCAGGTTGTTGCCGCTCGTGGCAAAAGCCATCAAACCTGAAGCAACTTTGGCAAAGAACCCCACTCGAAAGAGTCAAGTTATCTGTTAACTTAATTTGTAAATCATGAAAGTTTTGGTGATTAATAAACATGGTCGTCCCTTGATGCCCACAACACCCCGTAAAGCGCGAGTCTTACTCGAAAGTGGTAAAGCCAAAATCATTGGTCGCGACCCATTCACGATTCAATTGATTTATGGAAGTGCGGGATACGTCCAGCCGATTACACTCGGTATTGATGCTGGATACCTGCACATTGGATTTAGCGCAATCACCAAGAAAGAAGAATTGATTGGCGGAGAATTGAACTTGTTGCCCTCTGTTAGCGAACGCTTAACCGAGCGGCGTAAATATCGAGTTCAACGGCGCAATCGCCTTCGACATCGCGCCCCAAGATTCAATAATCGCCGCCGTCCGGCTGGCTGGTTAGCACCCTCAATTCAACACAAGCTTGATGCCCACATCAAATTAGTTGAGAGAATTAAAGCTCGATTACCCGTCGCCAAAGTTATCGTTGAAACTGCTAGTTTCGATATCCAGAAAATTAACAATCCTGAGATCGAAAAAGCTGGCTACCAAGCTGGAGAGCAGATGGGCTATTACAACTTGGCTGCATACATCCGTCATCGAGATGGGTATAAATGCCAGAACTCCGAATGCAAAAGCAAGTCAGATTTACCGACTCAAATTCACCATATTGGTTACTGGAAAACAAAGTCTGACCGAAGTGACAGACCTGGAAATCTGATTACCCTTTGTGTTAGATGCCACACCCCAGCCAATCATCAACCAGGAAAACTTCTTCACGGTTGGAAAGCAAAAGTCAAAAGCTTCAAAGCTGAAACCTTTATGACCACAATCTATCGAAGGTTGTTGAATATTTTGGACGCAGAAGAAGCGTTTGGATTTAAAACCAAATTTAAGCGAGAAGAATTGGGACTGGAGAAATCACATCACAATGACGCTTTCGTAATTGCGGGTGGGACAAATCAACTCCGCACATTCGCTTTAGTCTTGGAGCAAGTTCGATGTAACAAGAGATCGTTAGAGCAATTCTACGACGCGAAATACATCAATACTAGAACCAGAGAAAAGGTGTCAGGTAGTCAGCTTTTCTCCGGTCGTCGTACTCGAAACAAACACCTGAATGGAGAGAATTTGCGAGTCTATCGTGGTGTGAAAGTATCTCCAGGTCAGCGGCGAATTAAGCGGTTGCGGTATCGATTCAGCCCGAATGATTACGTCTCTTTCGAGGGGATAGTTTACAGGGTAATTGGAATGCAAAATCTCGGCACTGGGGTTAAAATTGCCGATTACCCTGGCGTTAAAAATAAAGTTGTCAATGTTAGCAAGGTCAAATCAGTTAAGCGTCGTTCAGGCATTTGTGTAAGCTGAATTTCATTCGCAACTCAACAGAAGATCCGGATTTGTTCGGATCGTCAACCATCCCCTTCCGGCTGAGATCTAAAGATTGTCAGTTTGGGCGGGGATGGAATCCTCTCCTCACTCGTATTCATCCCGTCGCTTATCCGAAACGGATTAAGCGCGGGGCTTCTACTGTTTCAGCTAAAGATTGGCAGCTTAGTTCAGAAGCGATCGATAATCCTTACTTTACACTTCAAAAACTCGTATAGATATGAG
>Ga0209390_10001310_pt1 | contig 48844 bp, 46 predicted proteins | sample BON01_FD_187212 | JGI IMG/M metagenome (GOLD analysis project Ga0209390, IMG submission 187212) | Freshwater microbial communities from Lake Bonney liftoff mats and glacier meltwater in Antarctica - BON-01 (SPAdes) (version 2) | ecosystem: Environmental > Aquatic > Freshwater > Ice > Glacier...
ACATTTTATTTAATTTGAAAGCGCTGTAACGCAAAACAAAAAAGCACGTCATATATATAAGCCCATGCTGTTTTCACTAGCCGTATTTATTAAAAAACCTACCACATTATGATTGCTGTTTTTAAATGTCTTTTAGTCCTCCTCATAAGTATTTTAAGTATTTTAAACCTACAAGCACAGTCAGTTTCTAGCATTCTTGTAGACGCCAATACCAAAGCACCTATAGCGTACGCCAGTGTAGTACTTAAAAACAAACAAGGCGTTATTAGTAATGAAGAAGGTTCCTTTACCCTACAATTAGAAGGACTTATAAAGGCCACAGACTCCCTTTTTATATCTTGTATGGGCTATGAAAACGTCCGGTTTTCATTGTCAGAGGTGAGAGATAGTATTTTTATTCAGGGGCGTGAAATCATACTAAACGAGGTTATTGTAAGCAATAAAAATTTTACGGCAGAAGAAATTGTTGAAAAGGTAAAGGCTGCTATGACCAAAAATCACCCACAACTTTTAAGTGACAAAAAAATGTTTTTTAGAACCTCCGAAACACAGAATATCAATAAGATGGATGTGGATTTTAAAAAATCTAGCATTGAGGAACTCAATAAAAAATTAGTTGATTCTGTGATGGGCCAAATCCCTAAAAAAGGATTTTTCTACACGGAAATACTAGCAAATATTACTGGAGACTACTCCCCTAAAAATCAAAAAATAAACATTATTAAGGCCTCTAAACTTTACGACAAAAACAATAGCGTCAATATAGAAGGCCTTGAAAAGAAATTCAATAAAATATTACAAGAAAACATAAAGAAAGACTCCTATTTAAAAATTAAATCTGGTTGGATTTCAGGCAAGGTCACTCCTGATGATTTGTTTACTGAAAAAAAGAAGATAGACAGCAGCAACACCGTAGCCCTAGACTCTTTAGCTACTGCTAAAAAGAAAAGTGAGCTAGAAGAGAAAACCAACTTTGCCAACTACAGAAAAAGTAAAGTGGGCAGTCTCTTTGGGCGTTTGTTTTTTAATAAAGACAGCCCTTTTGATTTTTTCTTTAAGGACGGTAGGTATAAAATTAGCCTGGAAGACTTTACTTATATGGGCAACATACCCGTTTACAAGCTCCGTTTTTTATCTAAAGGGCGTTCAGATTACAATGCCGTTATTTATATAAATGCGGATGATTTTGCTGTGGTGCGCATGGATTTTAAAAACGCAGGACCTTTAAAGAAAATGAACCTCCTAGGCTTCTCATATTTAGAATACCTAGATGAGGGGAAGGCTTTTTTTGTTAAAACAGAAGGCCTGGGTTATACTCTTAGCTATTTAGAAGAGAATTCTGCTGAAAAAGTTGGGATTAAACGCCCTTTAAAAATTGTAGAGAAAAACAAATTTGCCAAAGGAAGGCGCAAACAAAATGAGCTGCTAGTAGAAATTGAATTTGAAATTAACAGCCAAAACAAAAATGAACTAGTGGTGTTTTCACAAAGTCCTATAACACCTGAAGATTTTAAAAAGCTCAAAGAAAACAATCAAATTCTCCCTACTTATTTACCTGTCTACGATCCCGCTTTTTGGGAGGGTTATAACATTATTGAGCCCAATAAAGCCATTAAAAATTTTAGCGCCATAGGCTATGAAAATCTAGTGCCCAACAAAGCAGAAAATTCAAAAACAGACATTAAAATTAATAAAGAAAAGTCCCCCACGCTCAAACAAAAGAAGGGTAAAAAAAGATCGTTAAAATTTTAAATGATCTCCTCTATGTAGGTGTAGGCCAATAATGCCCAGCCTATAGTGAGTAGTAGCCCTCCTAAAGGGGTGATTGGGCCTAAAAAACGCGCTTTTTTTCCTGCAATACCCAAGAGTACCAGGCCGTAGATAGAGAAAGAGAATAAGAAAGTTCCCAACAAAAAACAGCCTATAATATAGTCTTCCAAGGGGTTGTTATAACTAAAGTTGTACCCTAACACTAAGAGTACTAAGGCGTGGTATATTTGGTATTTTACGCCGGTTTCAAAACTGGCCAGCTGCGCGGCCGACGCTTTTTTCTTTAATGCATGTGCCCCAAAGGCACCAAAAATAACGGCCAACATTCCTAGTAGCGCGCCAAAAAATTGTGTGAGTAATACTAGCATAGTGTTTAATTTTAGTACTATTTATTATTTTCTAAGAGAATTGAAATTTCTGTATATGTTTTAAAACTAAAGACGCAATCTTCAAATTTAGGTGGGCCAAAACTCCGAAGTTTGGCATTGGAAAAACCAAGAGGCTCTACCGGAATACCCCACCAATTTTTATCCATAACTTTATTGTCATTTTTGTCGTGATACAAGGCAATAGCGTAGTCTCCATGAGGTAAATTTTGAAAAATTACCTGTGTCTCTCCTGCACTTGCTTTGGCAAAGCCATTGGCTGCAAGACCCTCAAATTTCAAGAAGTTTTTGGCTTTGTTATAGAGTGCTACCCGCACTACTCCAGACGCTTGCTTGAGTCCTTGTACTTTAACTACCAGGCTGCTTTGGGCTACTAAAAGGCTAGGGCTTAGACAAAATAATGTGCATATAGAAAGAAGAAGAAACCATTTCATTAGCATGTATGTTTACACAAATATAAGGGTTCCCAAATCTATAAACCTAGCTTAATCCTACATCTAAAGTCATCATAATAATAAAGCCCCCTATAAAGCCCATAGTGGCAATATCTGTGTGCTTGTCTTGCTGGGTTTCTGGAATAACCTCTTCTACCACCACAAAAATCATAGCACCTGCAGCAAATGCCAAAGCGTAAGGCAAAATAGGCTGAAAAGTCATCACTGCCCAGGCGCCTAAAACTGCTGCAATGGGTTCTACCAAAGCAGAAGCTTGGCCGTACATAAAACTCTTACGCCTAGAAAGTCCCTGGCGCCTTAGAGGCATGGCTACTGCAAAACCCTCTGGGAAATTTTGTAATCCAATACCTAAAGCCAAAGCCACTGCACCCCCTATGGTAGCGCCATCAAAACCAGCAGCCACACCACCAAATAAAACTCCAACAGCCAATCCCTCAGGAATGTTGTGAAGGGTAATAGCCAAAGTTAAAAGTGTGGTCCTATGCCAAGGTGTTTTTATACCCTCTGCTTCACTCTCCTTAAAATTAATGTGTAAATGGGGCAACACCTTGTCTAAGCCAAACAAAAATAGGGCTCCAAATAAAAAGCCCACAGCTGCAGGAATTACTTTTACAAACCCCTCGCCAGGGCTCATTGCAATTCCTGGGGCTAAGAGACTCCAAAAACTGGCCGCCACCATAACACCGCCCGTAAAGCCTAACATACCATCCAAAACAGCTCTGTTTAAGGTTTTAAAGAAAAAAACCAAACTGGCCCCTAAAGCCGTAAGTCCCCAAGTAAAAAGCGTGGCGTAAAAAGCAGCTAAAACAGGGTCAATAGATTCAAAATAAGCAATAACATCATCCATATAAAAGCGTGAAATTTTAAAATTATTTAGGAAGTCGTACACTCAGTCCAGCAGCCAAAAGAATAGTCTGATTGGTGTTTATACCAGACCCAATGGTAGCGTCTAATTGAACTGCATTTGAAAGTAAGTAAACAAGTCCTGTGTCCCACAAGTGATTGGCTTTGCTGTTTTCTGGAAAATCACCGTACACCTCAGCGTAATAAGACCATTTTGAAGAAAGAGCAACCCCATATGAAAGGGTATATACATAGGCTATTTCTGGATTATCTGCTCCCCATTTAGCTCCTATATTATAAGATAAACTGCTTTTTTTACTAAGGGAATGGGATACTAAAAATCTAAAGTCTGCCGCCGTAGTCTCTGGTCTAAAATCTTTAGAAGCAGTAAAAGGGAGATTCACATGGCCCAACACACCCAGGTTTGCTTTCCCTTCTTCTCCTTGTCTAATAGCTACTTTAAAACCTAAAAGCATGGGGTCTATTCCAGAAAATTCCCTAGAACTAAATGCACCTTTTAAAATTTCACGCTTTTCGTTTAAAACATTATAACCCAACCTAAGTTCTAAATTGTCTAAAAGGCCTAGTCTAAAAAGACCTGTATTGTATACTAATTTTTCTGAGCCGTTGCTACCAGCCTTGTCATTGGAGTACATAAAACCTCCTTCATACTGAAGAAAACCTACAGGAATAGTTAGGGGAGACTCTGTGGCATTTGGCCTGTCAGTAACAAGTGGGCTATTCGCTGCCAAGGTTTTTTTAGTGTCTTGGGCGTACGCTCCAAAAGAAGTTACAACCAAGAAAACAAATGATAATTTTTTAAATAAATTCATAAGAGGTAGGTTTGGATTTTTATTTTTTTTGTGACTACACAAATAGTCATGTTATTTTTATTTTGAATGTGTAAAAGGCGTGTCTTTTATATTAATATATAAGTTTTGCGCTATTTGTTTAGAAATTCGCTGCTGTTTCCCTGCGATAGAAATAAGTAAAGAACCATCAAAAACTTCTTTTTCTTGAATCTCTATAACCACTCCTAAACCTATATGAAACTTGTCTAAAAACCGCAAAAAAGCGGCACTTGAATCTTCTACACCCACACAAATAAGAGGGATATGCAAGGGGGCATGGTCTAAAAGTGTTTTTGACAAAACGGCTACAGCACCCTCTTTTGTTGGTATAGGATCTCCGTGGGGGTCCGTTTTGGGGTGTCCTAAAAAAATATCTAAATGCTCCGTAAGCGCCTCTGAATGAATGTGTTCTAATTGCTCTGCTATGTCGTGTACGGCGTCCCAAGAAAAGTGGAGATGGTCTACTAAAAAGACCTCCCAGAGCCTGTGTTTTCTTATAGTTTTAAGAGCGCTGTCTCTTCCTGCTGCACTGAGGCTTACCCCTTTGTATTTGGTATAGTTGACCAAAGATTTTTCTGAAAGTCTCTGAATCATATCCGTTACAGAACTTGGTTTGGTTTGCATTTCAGTGGCTAAAACAGTGGTGCTTACTAAAGGATTTTGCACAGTAGTACTATGAAAAATGGCCTTTAAATAGTTTTCTTCTGAAGGGCTTATTTTTCGTATCATAGAACAAAATTAATTATAATAATCTAATTCTTTATTTAGATTCGCCTAAATATTTATTCGAGAAGCTTTTTGTTTTAAGTTTTAGGGAAAGTTAGTTATATTGCAAGGGCGTGAAAGAGATTCAAATATATGACTATTTAATAGTGGGGGCTGGGGCTGCAGGGCTAATGCTGGCAAACGCCATGGTATTAGACCCCTTTTTTTTCCAAAAACAAATCTTACTATTAGATCCAGACACCAAAGAACTCAATGACCGCACCTGGTGTTTTTGGGAAAAAACGCAGGGGCCTCTAGAGGCCCTCACCAGCCAGTGCTGGTCTTCTATTGGGGTGAGTGAAAACGGAGCTGTACACGCTAAATCCATTGCACCCTATTCCTACAAAATGCTAGAGGGAAAACCGTTTTATACCGCTATGAAAGCACAAATAGCAGCATCTCAAAACATTCATTTTAAACATGAAGCAGTAGAGGATATTCAAGAAATACCTATCCAAAAAGAACTGCTATACCAAGTAAATACAGCTCAAAACACTTACCGTGCAAAAAATGTTTTTGACAGCCGATTTAATTATACGCCCCTTAAAACACAGACTAAATACCCCGTATTGCAACAACACTTTATAGGGTGGTTTATAAAGACAAAGGAGCCTGTATTTAATAAAGACCAAGCTATTTTTATGGATTTCTCTGTGCCCCAAAAAGGAAATACACGCTTTATGTATGTACTTCCCACTAGCAGTACAGAAGCTTTGGTAGAATACACCTTGTTTTCAAAAGATCGCTTGCCAGTATCTGAATACGAAACTGCCATAGAAGACTACCTACACCAGCTAGGAGTTAAAAACTATGAGCTTGTAGACAAAGAGGCTGGAAGCATTCCCATGAGCTGCTATCCTTTTCATAAGTACAACAGGAAAGGGCTACTGCGCATAGGAACTGCTGGGGGTTGGTCTAAGCCGTCTACTGGCTTTACCTTTAGCAATACTCAAAAAAAAATAACAGATTTAATTCCTTTTATAAAAACTGGAAAACCCTTAGACCAATTTAATAGGCGCAATCGTTTTTGGTATTATGACCTGGTCCTTTTAGAAGTGCTCTCAAAGGACAATAGCCAGGGCAGTCTAATCTTTGAAGATTTATTTAAAAAAAGGCCAGCACCCCTTATTTTAAAGTTTTTAGCTGAAGACACTAGCCTTTGGGAAGAGCTTTATATTATGAGTGCTGCCAATACTTGGCGTTTTAGTATGGCTTTTTTTAGAGTCCTTTTAAGAGGTCTATAAAAAACCCTAAAACGCTGCTGTAAACTACTTAAACTTGACGCCCCATTAGTTGGTTGCCAAAATCTGTAAGCATTTTTTTGTTTTCTGCAGTGATGTCCATAGTCTCTAAAATAGAAAACGCATTTTGAGTGTAAAAAGCAATAGTATTTTGCATGGCAGCAGCAGCTCCTGTAGCAGTAAACAAAGCCTTTACCTGCGCTATTTTAGCAGCGGCATTCTCTGGTTGAAGGCTAAAAAGATCTCCTAAAGCTTTTCTTTGAAGCAAATCACTCAATTCTAAAGCTTTAATATACATGAGTGTTTTTTTGTTATTCACAATGTCTCCTCCCACTGTTTTTCCAAAAGTTTTAGGATCTCCAAAGGCATCTAAATAATCGTCCTGAACTTGAAAGGCAATCCCCAACTGCAGTCCAAAGGCATGCATTTTCTCTTGTTCTTCTAAAGGAGCTCCAGCTACCATAGCTCCCATTTTAAGAGCCCCCGCTACAAGTACAGCTGTTTTTTGAATAATCATATGCAGATAGGCATTTTCCGTGACAGCCTCCTTCTCTTCAAAGTCTACATCCCACTGTTGCCCTTCACAAACCTCTAGTGCTGTTTTAGAAAAAAGCTGAGTGAGTGACTTATACAGGGAGGGCTCATAGCCCTCTAAAGCCTGATAAGCCATAATAAGCATGGCGTCTCCAGATAAGATGCCCGTATTTACATCCCATTTTATATGTACCGTTGCAGCACCTCTTCTAAGGGGAGCGGCGTCCATAATGTCATCATGTACTAGGGAAAAATTATGAAAAACCTCAATGGCTAGTGCCACTGGCATGGCTTTTTGAATGTCACCCCCATAAGCATCACAACCCATTAGCGCCAATACAGGCCTTAAACGTTTTCCTCCCAATCCCATAATATACCCAATAGGAGCGTATAAGTTCACAGGCTCCTTTTCAAAAGAGTGTAACTCTAAAAATTGAATAAATATTTTTTGATAATCAGAAACAGTTTGCATGGCTGCATTTTTTTTCAAAAATAGGATATTTAAATGTAAACTGTCCGCACCAAAGCGCTTCTAAAAAAACCTAAGACCAAAAAGGAATATGTTAAACTATTGTAAACTTTGGAAACTTTTATTGTTTTTTAAGTTTCCATGTGTATCTTTGCACCCAATTTAAAAAACAGATGAAAGAAGCCATCCTCAATAAAGCTGCAGAATTATTCCTAACTCATGGGTTCAAAACAGTGACTATGGACCAATTAGCTAGTGAAATGGGTATTTCTAAAAAAACCATCTACAGCCATTTTAGCAATAAAAATGACTTAGTAGACGCCAGCACAAATGATTTGTTTGACAAAATTAGCTGTGGGGTAGACCGCATTTGCACCCTAGGCAAAAATCCCATTGAAGAAATATACGAGATAAAAAAGTATGTCATGCTTCATTTAAAAGATGAAAAATCTTCCCCTCAATACCAACTTCAAAAATACTATCCAAATACTTTTAAGGTTTTACAAAAAAGACAGTTTGCTATGATGCAAGACTGCTTTTTAAGCAATATTAAAAAAGGAATAGCACAAGGAATTTACAGGGAAAATTTAGTGCCAGAATTTATTTTACGCATCTATTATTCTGGGGTAAATGCTATAAAGGATGTAGATCTTTTCCCTCCTTCAATAAACGGAATAGGGGCCCTTATGGATCAATATTTAGAATACCACCTGAGGGGTATTGTGTCTTCTAAAGGCTTGGGTATTTTAAAAGAGACGCTCAGCACTCACACCAAAGAAAAATAACTAAATCCTATTTATAAACATTAATCACCACACAACTTCTAACCTTTCACATGAAACAATTATTTACTTTGACACTGTCTATTTTGATTTTTAACCTGGGAATTGCTCAGCAAAAAGATCTTGTAGCTTTTAACATACCTGCGGCCTTTAGCTTACAGACTGCTATAGATTATGCATTGGACCACAATTACAAAATGATCAATGCCCACAGAGACATTAAAGATGCGCAACTGGAAAAATGGATCACCATAGCCGGGGGACTCCCACAAATTGAAGGGGCTGTGAATTACAACAACCAGCTAAAACAACCCGTGTCCTTAGTTCCAGGAGAATTTGCAGGGGGTGAACCAGGTTCTTTTGTGCCTATAATCTTTGGGCAGCCCCAAGGAGCAGGCGCCAGCATTACGCTGCGTCAGCAGTTATTTGACGGCTCTTATATAGTAGGCGTCCAAGCCGTTCAGAGTTTTATTACTTTTTCTGCCAACAACAAAGAAAAAACACAGCAGGAAGTCATTAAAATGGTGGTACAAGCTTATGGAAATGTGCTGCTAGCAAAAGAAGGTTTACAAATTGTTAAAAATAACAGAGACAATTTAGCTATTAGCTTATTAGAAATAAAGCAAGTAGTAGCCAATGGCTTGGCAGAAGAGGAACAAGCAGAGCAACTTCAAATTACCCTCTCTAATGTAGAGAGCCAGCTGCGTAATTTTCTAAGATTAGAAGACATTAGTCTCCAATTATTTAACTTAAGTTTAGGGCTTCCTATAGAGTTAGCCACCGTATTGTCTGACGACTTAGAAAATTTAGCAGCAGCTCAGATAGATTACAGCCTAGCCACAGCCCCCCTTATTATAGAGCAAAATGTAGATTATAAATTGGCCCTTAATTTAAATGAGCAGCGTTATTTTGAATTAAAATTGGCTAAATCTAGGGCCCTACCTACCCTAAATAGTTTTGTAAACTATGGAACAAATGCCTTTAGTGACTCCTTTAGCTTTTTAAATGGGTCTCAGCAATGGTTTAATTCTTCAGTTCTAGGCGTAGACCTTAAAATTCCTCTCTTCAGTTCTTTTAAAAGGGACGCTACCACTAAAAGAGCTAAAATAGCCCTCTTAAAGTCTGAAACTCAATTAATAGAAGCCTCAGAAAGCATTAGACTGCAATGGGAAAGATCTAAAAGTAATTTTATTCTAGCCATTGAAAACTATAGAACTGCTAAAGAAAACTTAGGGCTAGCCAATAGAATTGCAAAAAAAAATGAAACCAAATTTAAAGAAGGGCTGGCCTCTAGTTTTGAACTACGGGAAGCACAATTGCAACTCTATACCGCACAGCAAACTTATTTAGAAGCCATGCTCACACTCATTAACAACAAGACGGCTCTAGAACAAATTGTAAATACAGAATCTTAAAACTAAACTCCTGAATATTTAACTAATTAATCATGAAAAAATCATATTCTTTATTAGCCGTAGTACTTTTTTTAGTGAGTTGTGGTTCTTCAGATAACACCACTGTTTCTGAGGTAATAGCCAGCCAAAATATAGAGCGCATACGCACAAAAAAAGCGAGTGTCACAGAAAATCTAAATATATTAGAAGCAGATCTAAATGCATTAGAGGTAGCCATTGCTAGTCTAGACACCAATGAAAACATCCCCCTTGTAACTACTTTTGAAGTACAACCACAGCTTTTTAACCACTACTTAGATTTACAGGGAAATGTAAAAACAAGGGAAAATGTATTGCTCTATCCGGAAATGGCTGGAACCCTTATGCAAGTGCTTATTAAAAAAGGAGATGCCGTTAAAAAAGGACAGTTATTAGCTGTCATAGACAATGGTGGTATAAGCAACCAACTGTCTCAGTTAAAAACTCAAGCAACCCTTGCTAAAACAACCTATGAAAGACAGGCAGTCCTTTGGGCACAAAAAATTGGTTCTGAAATTCAATTTCTACAAGCTAAAGCGCAAGCAGAAGCACAAAAAAACGCAGTGCAACAACTAGAAAAAGTATTGGCTAAAGCCCGTATTTTAGCCCCTTTTTCTGGAATTATAGACCAAATACTCAAAGACCCAGGAACTGTAGTGGCGCCAGGAGGTTCAGGTTCTGAGATATTCAGACTTATTAACCTAAATCATATGTACATAGACGTAGATGTACCAGAAGGGTATTTAGGGGCAGTTACTAAAGGTAGAAAAGCAGGCGTTTACTTCCCTGTTTTGCAAGACAGTGTGGGGGCTATAGTAAGAGAGACGGGCAACTACATTAACCCAAATAATAGGTCTTTTACAGCAGAAATTGCCGTAGAAAACCCAAAAGGACTTATTAAGCCCAACTTAAACGCAAGGGTTCATATTAATGATTACACCAGTGAAGCAGCTCTTTTAATTCCACAGTCTGTTATTTCTGAAAATGCCGATGGGGAACAGTACGCTTATGTAGCAGAGCTCACAGCTGGAACTGCCATTGCAAAAAGGCATATTATTACTACGGGGAAAACTCAGGGAGACTTTGTAGAAATTCTCAGTGGCCTTAAGGCTGGAGACCTCATTATAAAGGAAGGAGCTAGAAGCGTAAAAGACGCACAAAGCATTAAAATTTTAAACTAATTTCATGAGTAAGCAACAAAAAAACGTCAATAAAGAGTTTAAACTCTCTTCATGGGCCATAGATAACCCTTCCGTGGTGTACGTCATGATTGGCATCTTCTTTTTCCTAGGTCTATCTGCCTATTTTGAAATGCCTAGAGAAGATTTTCCAGAGATTGTGGAAACCAAAATATACGTGTCTACCCCTTACCCGGGAAACACGGCAGAAGACATTGAAAGACTCATTACAGACCCCTTAGAAGACAATCTAAAAAACCTCTCTAATATTGTAGAAATAGTCTCTACCTCTCAGGAAGATTACGCTATTATTACCGTAGAATTTGATGAGGACATTTCAGTAGAAGCAGCCAAACAAAAAGTTAAAGATGAGGTAGACTCTAAAAAGGCAGGAGAAGATTGGCCCACCTTTAACGGTGCAAAAGTAGAACCTAATGTGTTTGACTTAAACCTATCTGAAGAAATCCCTATTATGAATATTAATCTCACAGGAGATTATCCGGTAGAAAAACTAAAGGCTTACGGAGAATATCTAGAAGACCAAATAGAAGACCTATCACAAATTAAGAAGGTAGATATTAGAGGTGCCCAAGAAAAAGAGGTAGAAATAGCGGTAGACGTTTATAAAATGATGGCCTCTCAAGTAAGTTTTAATGATATTTTACAAGCCATTGGAAACGGGAATATGACAATTTCTGCCGGTAACTTAGTGAGTTCTGGCCAGAGAAGAACTATTAGAATTTTAGGAGAAATTGAACAGCCTAAGGAGTTAGAAAATTTCATTGTAAAATCTGACCAAGGAGCCGTGTACCTCAGAGATATTGCTGACGTGAGCTTTAAAGACAAAGAGAAAACCACCTACGCCAGAAAAGAAGGCCAAAGTGTGGTGATGTTAGAAGTGAAAAAGCGCGCTGGAAAAAACATGATCCAAGCGGCAGATGAAATTAAAGTACTTATAGCCAAGGCACAAAAAGAGGTCTTGCCAAAAGACTTGGATATTTCTATCACCAATGATTCTTCTTCTAGAACACTAAACCAAGTAAATGACTTAGTAAACAACATCATATTTGGTATTTTATTGGTAGTGACAGTCCTCATGTTTTTCTTAGGTTTTAGAAATGCACTCTTTGTGGGTTTTGCTATTCCTATGTCTATGTTTATGTCTTTTGTGATTTTAAACTTATTGGGTTATACGCTAAATACCATGGTGCTATTTGGCCTTATTATGGGTCTAGGTATGCTGGTAGACAACGGAATTGTAGTAGTTGAAAATGTATACAGACTCATGTCTGAAGGCGTACCAAGAGTACAGGCAGCCAAACAAGGAATTAGTGAAATTGCTTTTCCTATTATTATCTCTACGGCCACTACTGTAGCCGCCTTTGTACCGCTAGGTCTTTGGCCTGGAATTTTTGGACAATTTATGATCTATTTCCCCATCACCCTCTCGGTAGTGCTGGGATCATCACTATTTGTTGCTATTTTTATGAATTCCATGTTGGTGTCTCAGTTTATGGAGGTAGGTGACAAAGAGCTCACTAAAAAACAACTCTATAGGATTTCTGGGGTATTGGGAGGTTTTGGACTTTTTATAGTGATTTTTGGAGGTAGTATGAGAGGCCTTGGAACGCTCATGATTTTAACAGCAGTGCTGTTTTGGGCCTATAAATACGGAATTAAAAGATGGGCTAATAAATTCCAAGCAGGAAGTTTAGTCCGTTTTGAAAACTGGTATGAAAGACAGTTAAAAAGAGCCCTAAGGGGTAAAAATGTATACTGGTATTTTGGGTCTACTGTGTTACTTCTCATCTCTGCTTTTATGTTCTTTGGAATGTCTGTAGGTGCCGGAAGAACAAAAATTGAGTTTTTTCCAAACAACACCCCCAACCAGATTATTGTGTACATAGAGTACCCTCAGGGAACAGATATTGAAAAGACCAACACCATTACCCTAGACATTGAAAAAAGAGTAGCAGAAGTCTTAAATGCCCCAGAGCAATTAGACAATGGTTACAACTTTTTGGTGGAGGCATCTATTTCACAAGTAGGAGAAGGTGCAGGAAACCCACAAACAGATGGAGGCTCTAGTGCAGAAATGCCCCATAGAGGTAAAATCACAGCCTCTATGAGAGAGTTTAAGTACAGACGTGGAATGGACACTGAAGTGCTAAGAAAAAAAGTGCAAGAAACCTTAAAAGGAGTGTACCCAGGAGTGGCTATTTCTGTAGAAAAAGATGAGAATGGACCACCGGCAGGCTACCCTATCAATATAGAATTAGAAGGGACTGACTATGACGCTCTTATAGTGTCTGCGGAGAAAATGCGCAATTTTATTAATACCAAAAATATTCCTGGTATTGCAGAACTTAAAATAGATGTAAACAAAGGAAAACCTGCTATGCTTGTAAGTGTAGACAGAGTTAAGGCTGGAACCTTAGGAGTAACTGTAGGACAGGTAGGCATGCAGCTCAGACGCTCTCTCTTTGGTGAAAAGGCAGGAGTTTACAAAGAAGACGGAGATGACTTTGACATTAATGTGCGCTTTAATGAAGACTTGCGTTACAATAAAAGTGCCCTATTTAATCAGAACATTATTTTTAGAGATCAAGCTTCTGGGCGTATTAAAGAAATTCCAGTATCTGCCGTCACTTCTCAAAAAAATACCGCTGCCTTTTCTGCCATTAAACACAGAGACAACAAAAGGGTGGTGACCGTATATTCTGGTTTAGAGCCAGGTTTTACAGACGCACAGATTATAGTAAATGAAATTAGGACTCAAATGCAAAACTATCATGAAATTCCTAGTGACATTAAAATAGATTACACCGGACAAATTGAAGAGCAAAACAAACAAATGGCTTTTTTAATGGGGGCTTTCTTCTCAGGATTGGGCCTCATCTTATTATTGCTTATCTTTCAATTTGGAGGCGTTTCTAAGCCTCTTATTATTATGATAGCCATTTTCCTCAGTTTTATTGGGGTATTCTACGGGCTTATTTTTACGGGCTGGAGTTTTGTAATTATGATGACCATGGTAGGAATTATTTCTCTAGCGGGGATTGTAGTAAATAATGGGGTGGTATTATTAGATTACACCCAATTACTTATAGACCGCTTTAAAGTATCGCATAATATAGAAGACCAGTATTTGTTGTCACAGCCAGACGTAAAAAGACTTATTATTCAGTCTGGAAAAGCCAGACTAAGACCTGTAGTGCTTACCGCTGTCACTACTGTTTTAGGATTAATCCCACTGGCTATTGGACTCAATATAGACTTCTTTTCTCTGTTCTCTAGTTTAGATCCTAAGGTATATATTGGAGGTGACAACGTGATTTTCTGGGGACCATTGGCTTGGACCGTGATCTTTGGCCTTATCATAGCCACCTTCTTAACCCTTATTATTGTACCGGTGCTCTTTTTTATCAGCTACCGCTTAAAGATTGCGCTCTATAAAAGTAGGGTGACAGAAGAAGTGATAGAAGAAAAAGCAGTGTCATAAAACACACTCATTTACTTAAAAGAAAAGGCCCCAAATTGGGGCCTTTTCTTTTAACTTTAATATATAGCTTTTTAACTAGATCAGCGAAATTTACTTATTTAATACAACAGTTCCTTTATTGTCCCACTGCGTAATAGCCGCCATTTTATTATTGATAAAATCTACTTCTTTAAGAGCCTGTCCTTCCCAGAAAAACCATTTTCCTGTCTTTACTCCAAGGTTGTAAGAACCCATGGCTAGTTTGTTTCCCTCTTTGTTAAACATGGTCCACTCACCGTGAAGTTTCCCTGCCATATAAAATCCAGTTTGAGCCACCGCTCCATTGTCATAAAAGAGGGTCGCTTTTACAAGATCTCCCTGCTTTTTGTAGGTGGGTTCTGGAGCCTGAGCTGCCAATGCCATAGTGGTTATAAAGGCAACAAAAAATAATAGATTTTTCATAATAACTGTTTTTAGGGTTTAAAATCAAGCACTTTCAGTTTCATCTGTATGGTCACAGCGCTATACTCAAATATACAAATATTTTATGCTCAAGTTACTTTTAGGTAACATTTAGTTTACATTAAATTAACATTGAGCGGTATCTTATTGAATTTCAGTGTTTTAATATAAGGGTCTAAGTGCTATTTATAGTGCATTATTAAAAATAAAAGGGATCTATAGGCAAAAAACTAGCTGTTATTTGCGGTCATTCACATTAAAAAATAGGGCCTCCACACAAATAAAAAAACGCTCCAAAAACGCTTTGCTTCACTTAACTTCTTAAATTTGTACCCTAGAATCACAGGCATGTATAGAAGTCACCATTGTGGAGCGCTCAGCGCAAAAGAAATAGGGCAAATAGTCACTTTAAGTGGTTGGGTCCAAAAAGTAAGAGACCAAGGCTTTATAGGCTGGGTAGATCTCAGAGACCGTTACGGCGTCACCCAACTTATTTTTGACGCAGAAAGAACGGCCCCAGAACTCTTGCAAATGGCCAAGGACTTGGGTCGTGAAACCGTTATTAAAGTGACTGGAAAAGTCATAGCGCGTAACAATGCCAACCCCAACATGAAAACGGGTGCCATTGAATTACTGGTGCAAGAAATCACTATTTTAAATACCGCAAAGACCCCTCCTTTTACTATAGAAGACCAAACAGACGGCGGCGAAGAATTGCGTGCCAAATACCGTTATTTAGACATTAGAAGAAATCCCGTTAAAAACAACCTCATTTTTAGACACAAAGTGAGCATGGCTGTTAGAAAGTTTCTTTCAGACCAAGGGTTTATAGATATAGAAACCCCTTACCTCATAAAATCTACCCCAGAAGGCGCTAGAGATTTCGTAGTGCCAAGCCGCATGAATCCAGGACAGTTTTACGCCCTACCCCAATCTCCACAAACCTTTAAACAGCTCCTTATGGTAGGGGGTATGGATAAATACTACCAAATAGTAAAGTGCTTTAGAGATGAAGATTTAAGGGCAGATCGCCAGCCAGAGTTTACTCAGATAGACTGTGAAATGGCCTTTGTAACACAAGAAGATATCTTAGATGTTTTTGAAGGCCTCACTAGAAGCTTACTCCTTGACATTCACGGCATTGAAATTAAGGAATTCCCAAGAATGACCTATGCCCACGCCATGGAAACCTACGGAAATGACAAACCAGACATTCGTTTTGGAATGAAGTTTGCCCAGCTAAACTCCCTAGCTCAGCACAGAGACTTTACGGTCTTTAACAGTGCCGCTTTGGTGGTTGGAATAGCCGTGCCTGGCGCCAATAGCTATACCCGTAAAGAAATAGACGCCCTAATAGACTGGGTGAGAAGACCACAAATAGGCGCTACAGGAATGGTTTATGTGCGCTGTAACCAAGACGGCACTTTTAAATCTTCTGTAGATAAATTTTACAATGAAGAAGACTTAGCCAGCTGGGCAAAAGCTACTGGCGCAAAAGCAGGAGACCTTATTTGTGTACTGTCTGGGGACACAGATACCACCAGAACACAAACATCGGCGCTCCGTATGGAGCTAGCCACACGTTTAGGCCTTAGAGACCCAAAGGTATTTGCCCCTCTGTGGGTGGTAGACTTCCCCCTCTTAGAAAAAGATCCAGAGACTGGTCATTTTCACGCCATGCACCACCCATTTACCGCTCCAAAACCAGAACATTTGGCCCTGCTAGACACAGACCCAGCGGCGGTAAATGCCAATGCTTATGACCTGGTGCTAAACGGAAATGAAATTGGCGGGGGCTCTATTAGAATTCATGACCGCGCCACCCAATCCAAAATGCTGAGCCTCTTAGGCTTTAGTGAGCAGCAGGCGCAAGAACAATTTGGTTTTCTAATGGACGCATTTGAGTACGGAGCACCACCACACGGAGGTTTGGCCTTTGGCCTAGACCGTTTGGTTGCTATTTTAGGTGGTCAAGAGACCATTAGAGACTTTATTGCTTTTCCTAAAAACAACTCAGGGAGAGACGTCATGATAGACGCTCCTGCAGCCTTAGACAGGGCACAACTAGAGGAGTTACACCTCAGCAGTACCGCAAAAAAAATATAGGCACTCCCCCTTAAAAGGGCCGCCTCATTATGGAAGGAAAAAAGAAAAACAGATTGACCAGGTTCCTCATTTGGAGGGCCAAGCACATTAGCAACAAGCAGTTTATTTATCTGCTGGCCATGCTTATTGGTTTTACCTCTGGTGTAGGCGCCGTTATTTTAAAAAACCTGACCCACTTTTTCCAGCATTTATTAGAAGGCCGCTTGGTTAAATACTACCACCACGCATTTTACTTTGTTTTCCCCCTTTTAGGTCTTTTCTTGGTTTACTTAATTATTAAATACCTCATTAGAAATAAGGTGAGTCACGGCATTCCTTCTACTCTTTTTGCCATGGCCAAGAGAAAAGGAATTATGAAGCGCCACCAGATGTTTGGCTCTATTTTAACGGCGCCCATTACAGTAGGTTTTGGAGGTTCCGTAGGGCTAGAAGGACCCACTGTAGCTACCGGAGCAGCCATTAGTGCCAATATAGCTAGGCTGTTTCACATGAACCAGTCTAATAGAAATTTACTCATAGGCTGCGCAGCAGCAGGCGCCCTGTCCTCTATTTTTAAAGCCCCCATTGCGGCCATTATTTTTGCTATAGAAGTATTTAGCCTTCAGCTCACCATGGTCTCTTTACTCCCGTTATTACTGGCTTCTATTACAGCCATTATCACTTCCTATTTCTTTTTTGGCTCAGATATTTTACTGCCAGTAAAACTGGCCGATGCTTTTACCATAGCAGACGTTCCCTACTTCTTGCTCTTAGGAGTAGTGGCAGGTCTCACCTCAATATATTTCACCACCGTCTATGAATACATCCAAAAGGGATTTAACCTCATGCCAAAACCCTGGCACAGAATGCTGGTGGGAGGGACACTATTAGGGGGGCTTATTTACCTAATTCCACCCTTGTACGGGGAGGGTTTTGAGGTCATTAATAATCTTTTAAAAGGCAATTCAGCAGCTGTGCTCCAAGGGAGTCCCTTTGGTTTAGATCCCCAAAATGTGTGGGTAGTCATTGGACTACTAGTGGGTTTGGTAGTTTTTAAAATCATAGCGTCGGCTCTTACCTTTGGAGCGGGAGGTGTAGGAGGTATTTTTGCTCCTACCTTATTTATGGGCGCTATTATGGGCCACGCTCTAGGTAAAATTATTAACCAACTAGGCTGGTTTGGCGGCTCCGTATCTGTCACTCAATTTACACTGGTAGGGATGTGCGGGCTTATGGCAGGAGTCCTGCACGCTCCGCTTACTGCCATATTTCTCATTGCCGAGCTCACTGGAGGTTACGAGCTTTTTATACCACTTATGATTACGGCCGCCATGGCTTACACCATTACTAAATACGTACAACCACACTCCGTTTACACCATGGAGTTGGGGCGCAAAGGAGAGCTTATTACCCATGACAAAGACCAAGCCGTACTCACGCTTATGGATATTGAGAGCGTGATAGAAACCAATTTTATTTCCCTGTCTCCAGACCAAGATTTAGGCCAAATGGTACAAGAAGCCATTGTAAAATCTAATAGAAATATTTTTCCTGTGGTCTCTTCACAGGGAGCGCTTCTAGGCATAGTCCTTTTGGACGATGTACGCCCGCTGATGTTTAACAGAGAGCTCTACCAGGAAGTAAAAGTTCGAGATCTCATGCATAGCCCACCAGATATCATAGACGTAGACCAGGATAAAATGACAGACATTATGCAAAAATTTCAAGAAAGTGCCGCCTGGAACCTACCCCTTATAAAAGAGGGGAAATACCACGGCTTTATTTCAAAGTCTAAACTACTCACCGCCTACAGAAGAAAGCTCATTCACTTTAATTTTTAAAATATGTTTAACCGCTACAAAAGAACCCTTATTGGACTGTTTGTTATGGGTTGTCTTTCAGCCATGGTTTACGGACTAATACTAAAAGAAACAGACCCTACCCTTGGAAACTCTTATGTAGGCTTTGGAACCCTTTTTTTGTTTTTAATAGCCATGCCAGTCTTTATTTTTTCAGAAGCCAAAGGAAAAAAGATCCATGATTATATGCTCACAGAAGAGAATATTAAAAAGATGCAAGGGAAAAGTAAAAACAATAAAAAAAAAGAAGACAAAGATTCAAAAACCATTGAAAATTTGTAATTCCATAGTTTTTTTAACGAACCTATATACAATACATTATATTTCAGTACCTTAGTGATATATTTATCTATCAAACTCTAATGCAATGACTGGAACAGTAAAATTTTTTAATGGATCTAAAGGCTATGGATTCATCACCAACGATGAAACAGGTAAGGACACTTTTGTACACGCTACTGCTCTAAACGGCGTTCAAATTAACGAAGGTGACAAAGTCACCTATGAAGAGGAAGAAAGTGAAAAAGGAAAAACCGCAGTAAGCGTTTCTCTTTTATAAAATACATTTTCTTTAAAAACTTAAACCCTGAAAGTGCTTTTCAGGGTTTTTTATTTTATCTTTTTTTAGAAAAAAATTCTTTTAATAATGTAGCGGCCTCTTCTGCCATAAGCCCGCCCACCAATTCTGTTTTAGGATGTAGCGGACTTTTTGCCGCCCCTTTAAACTGGCTAATACCGCCTCTTTTCGGGTCAGAAGCCCCATACACCACCTTAGAAATCTGGCTCCAATACAAAGCGCCAGCGCACATAAGGCATGGCTCTAGGGTGACATAGAGCGTACAGCCCATTAAATATTTTCCGCCTAAATGGTGGGCCGCAGCAGTAATGGCCTGCATTTCTGCATGGGCCGTCACATCTGTAAGCAACTCTGTGAGGTTGTGGGCCCTAGCAATAATGGTGTCTTTGGCTACCACCACAGCCCCTACCGGGATTTCGCCTTTTTCAAAGGCCGTATGCGCCTCTTGTAAGGCACGCTGCATAAAATACGCGTCTGTAAATATAGGTTCCACACTATAAAAATACGTTTTTTAAGTAGGTCTAACAAAATTCAAAATTCTGTACCTTTACTCCGTATTAAAATCACGCACAAAAGCAGCAAATGAATTACCTATCACAGATTCAAGACCCAAAAGACCTTAGGGCCTTAGCGCCAGAAGCCTTAACTGCTGTGGTACAGGAACTCAGGGATTTTATTATTCATGCAGTAGCCACCAAGGAGGGACACCTTGGCGCCAGCTTAGGGGTGGTAGAACTCACCGTAGCCCTTCACTATGTGTTTAATACCCCTCAAGACCCTCTTATTTGGGATGTGGGACATCAGGCCTATGGACACAAAATACTCACAGGCCGCAGAGACCTCTTTGAAAGCAACCGCCAATGGGGTGGTATTAGCGGTTTTCCAAGCAGAGAAGAAAGTGTGTATGACCCCTTTGGGGTGGGTCATTCCTCTACAGGAATATCGGCAGCTTTGGGCATGGCCCTAGCCGCCCTAGAACAGACAGAGAAAACACATATAGTAGTAGTGGGAGACGCCGCCATAGCCTCTGGAATGGCCCTAGAGGGCTTAAACCACGCAGGAGACACCAAGGCAAACTTGCTGGTCATTCTCAATGACAACCAAATGGGTATAGACCCAGCAGTAGGAGCCCTTAAAAAACACTTTAACGCGCTTAGCAAAGCATCTGAAAAACTCCAAAATAAACAAGAAAGTGCCTATACAAACAAATTGGCCTATACAAACCCCCTAGACCAAGCCTATAGTTTGACTCACAGCGACGCCTTAGAAAACAAAAGCCAAAATATTTTTACAGCCCTTGGTTTTTCCTATACTGGGGTAGTAGACGGCCATGACCTAGACACTCTTTTAGCCGTATTAAAAACTCTAAAACAGCAAAAAGGGCCCAGAGTGCTACATATAAAAACAACCAAGGGAAAGGGTTTGTCCCAGGCAGAAGCAGACCAGGTGGGCTATCACGCCCCCGGTAAATTTAATGTAATAACAGGAGAAAGAATGGCAACCCCCGCACAGGGCCCAGCAAAATATCAAGATGTTTTTGGAGCGTCTATACTAGAATTGGCTTATGAATTTCCTGAAATTATGGCCATTACACCCGCCATGCCCACAGGCAGCAGCCTAAAATATATGATGGAAATTTTTCCAGAAAGGGCTCTAGATGTAGGTATTGCAGAACAGCACGCCGTCACCCTAGCTGCTGGCATGGCGGCAGCAGGTAAACTGCCCTATTGCGCTATTTACAGCACTTTTTTACAGCGGGCCTATGACCAACTCATTCATGACGTGGCCTTGCAAAACCTCCCCGTAGTATTTTGCATAGACCGGGCAGGTATAGTAGGACAAGATGGTGCCACCCACCACGGTGTTTTTGATTTGGCCTTTCTACTGCCCATTCCCAATATGGTCATAGCAGCCCCCTCAGACGAAGGACAGCTTAGAAACCTGCTCTACACAGCCGCAGAGCGGTTCCAAAAAAACCCCAAAAATACAGGCCCCATGGCCATTCGCTACCCACGAGGGGCAGGGGTTTTAAACCACTGGAAAAACCCCTTTATTTCTCTACCCATAGGAAAAGGGGCAGTCTTAAAAAAAGGCAATAAAATTGCTATTTTAAGCATCGGTCCCATCAAGCACGAGATCACTGAGGCCCTTCATATAATAGGCAAAGACCCCTTACAAGAAACCTCTATTATAGAAGCCTTTGGTCACTTTGATATGATTTTTGCAAAACCCCTAGACCATGCCTTATTAGACCTTATTAAAGAAAACTATTCCCAAATAGTAACTCTAGAAGACGGCGTAATATCTGGCGGATTTGGCGCCTCGGTGGCGCAGTACATAGGCTGTACTGGTCAGGGAAACTCCTTAGAAAAAATAACCCATTGGGGGGTGCCAGACGCCTTTATAGGTCATGGCAAACCAGAAAAACTTTATAAATCCTTAGGCCTAGACGCCCAGAGTTTGGCCCTTAAATTACTCACTTTAATATCCTAATATTTTTTAAATCTATAACAGAAAAAGCCCCCATACTCTTTACAAGCAAGACGCATATGATTTTAAGACCTTATTTTTCAACACTCCCTCTAACGCTTTTCTTAGCCATTGTTACCCTTAGCGCGCCCATAAAAGCACAGCAAACGCAAGACAGTATTCCTCCAGTTGTTTTAGACAGCCTCTTAGAAGTGCTCTTGGACAGTACAGATATGGCGGCCATTGCTATGAGAACCATCCAGATAAAAGCGGGAAGTAAAAAAGCAGGTGCTGCTATTAAAAACCACACAAGCAATCTTAAAAAAATAGCGGCCTTACAAGAGCGCCTTAAACGCTTTAAAATGCCTTCTTTCTGGAAAAAGAAAAATAGGGTAAGCATGAACCTCAACGAGGTAGCCTTTGTGAACTGGAATGCAGGGGGAGACAACTCAATAGCCGTGCTGACTGCCGCCCGTTTTGAGCGCAATTACGACTTTAGATACATACAATGGACCAACTCATTAGATTTTAGATTTGGACTCAACGTAAGAGAAGGAGAAGGCGTCCGTAAAACGGATGACGCCCTTAGGCTCACCTCTACCTTTGGTTATAGAAGTGACACCATATCCAAATGGTACACCTCTGGCAAATTAAATTTTAATACCCAATTGGCCAACGGATATAAGTATCCCAATGCAGAGGAACCCATTTCCCGCTTTATGTCTCCAGGCTATCTCTTTTTAGGAGTGGGAACCTCCTATATAGACGAGGATAAAAAAATAAATCTATACATTTCTCCCCTCACCCAAAAAGCCACCTTTGTATTAGATAGAAACTTGGCCAATCAAGGCGCCTTTGGTGTTCAGAAAGCGGTCTTAGATGAAAATGGGCAGGTACTCTCTGCAGGGAAAAACACTTTTATGGAACTTGGTTTTCTAGTGACCCATAGCTGGGAAAAAGAAGTGTACGAAAACGTGAATATGCAGAGCAGGTTAAGTCTCTACTCAGACTATCTAAACAGCTTTGGAAATATAGACATAGACTGGGAATTGAATTTTAACCTCAAAGTAAACCAGTTTATCTCTGCCAACATTGGGACCCACCTCATCTATGACGATGATATAAAGTTTGACCAACAAAGGGCCACCAACGGAACTATTATTAGTGAAGGTATTCCCAAAACCCAATTTAAGCAGCTGCTTGGGCTGGGGGTCGTTTATGAGTTCTAAAAGTGCCTATTCATAACACTCTAAAGCATTTTGCCGCTTATTTTATTGTGAAGGTGTACAGCAGCCCTGTCTGAAAGGCTGGCTACATAGGTAGCGCTAGCAAGCAGCAGGCTGTAAGTGTCTAAAGTGGGGGGCTGGTGTATGGCAGGTACCAATTTTAATATCAGGCGGTCATAAGCCGTGAGGTTTTCTTGAGCTTGGTTTATAAATGCCGTAGCAACAACCCCCAATAAATCTGCAATAATTTTATACCCCGCTACTTCCTTTTCTAATACTTCTGCTGCTTGGTATACCTTTTGTACAGACAGGCTAATAATGTCTTCTATCTGTGCCTTGTATTGGCTTTTTTCTAAGAGAGCACAGTCAAAGGTAGCTGCAAGAATTTCTGCCTCATGGGCCATAAAGACCTTTGCGGCGTCTGTAATGAGCGTATTAATAGCCAACGCTCTTAAATAACTTAAGCGGTCTTCCATATGCACCATAGCGTGGTAAGTCTTGCTGTTAATGCTGTCCTTCACTAGTTTAATTAGGTATTCTAAGGCGTAGTCCTCAGAAATAAGACCCAGATTAATCCCGTCTTCAAAATCTATAATGGTGTAGCAGATGTCATCTGCAGCCTCTACTAAAAAGGCGAGCGGATGGCGGGCAAAAGCCATACCATCCCCGCCTCTAGAGGGCAGGCCCAACTCTTTTGCTATGTCTGAGTAGCCTTCTTTTTGAGACTGGAAAAAGCCGTATTTTTTATCTGCAATGTGCTGACTGGGTTTTTTAGGCAATGCCTCTTTTGGATACTTAGTAAAAGCGCCCAGGGTGGCATAAGAAAGCCTAAGCCCTCCAGGAACACCCTCTCTACTAGCGTTAAGCAGTCTAAAGCCGTTGGCATTTCCTTCAAAATCTACCAACTCTTGGCGTTGCACCTCAGAGAGATCTGCCGCGTAAGCAGCCCCTAAGCCACTGGTAAAAAAAGCGCCAATAGCCTTTTCACCAGAATGACCAAAAGGGGGGTTTCCAATGTCATGTGCCAAGGCCGCAGCGGCCACAATGGCTCCAAAATCTGTAGCTTGGTACCCGTGAGTAGCTGACAATTCTGGATGTTTTTCTAAGACTTGTACCCCCACCATCCTGCCCAGACTGCGCCCCACTACTGACACCTCTAAAGAATGCGTGAGGCGGGTATGAACAAAGTCTGTATTGGAAAGAGGGATTACCTGGGTTTTGTCTTGAAGACTTCTAAAGGCAGAAGAAAATAAAATTCTATCATAATCTACCTCAAAACCCAAACGGGTATTGTCTTGTTCTATTCTAAGTCTTTTGCTAAGATCGCCTTGGCGTTTAAGAGAAAGGAGTTGTTCCCACTGCATGTTCAAGTAATTTTAAGTCCAAGATACTATTTCTGACCTACCTATAAAAATTCATCTCATCCATATATTTCCATACGGCTGGGGGCAGGAGCGGGCGTACATTCTTGCCAGCCTTTTGGGCCTTTCTAATATAGGAGGCAGAAATTTCTACCACAGGAGCTTCTAAGTAAATAATGTTTGGATGCTTGGCAAATGTGTCATGGGCAGCCATTTTGGTATTTGAAACGTCTTGGCTAGATAAGACCCTGGGGTACACATATATTTTATGCTGTGCCAACAAATTTTCATAGTTGTGCCACTTGTGAAAATACTGCAGATTGTCTGCGCCCATAATGAGAGAGAATTCTAAAGTAGGGTGCTGCTCCATCAGGTGCGCCATAGTGATAGCGGTGTACTGGGGTGCTGGCAAATCAAACTCTACGCTAGAAGATTTTAGTTTTGGATAGTCTTCTATGGCTTCCTTTACTAAGGCCCATCTGTGGTGGTTGTCTAAAAGGCGTTTGTTTTGTTTAAAAGGACTCTGAGGCGTAATAACAAACCAAACTTCTTCTAGCGCTGTCTCTTCTGTCAGGTAATTGGCCAGAATGAGGTGTCCCATATGTACAGGATTAAAGCTTCCAAAAAAAAGGCCTACTTGTTTCATTGTTGTATTAATATTGAGCGCATTCTAGACATTTACTGACTTTTTATGGTATTACTCAGTAGCAGTTAGGGGTGCATTCACATAGTCATCCACTAGCCTCTCTGCCTTTAGCAGCGCCACATCTAAGTCGTAATTTTTAATAATGACATCGAATTGTGGAGCAGTAGCCAATTCTATAGAAGCTTTGGCAATGCGCATATTAATCTTATCGTCTGTTTCTGTACTGCGCTTTTTAAGTCTAATTTTTAACTCATCTATACTTGGGGGCTTTACAAAGACCGCCAGGGTTTGATTGGGGAATTTCTTTTTAATCCTGAGCCCTCCTGCTACATCGATATCAAAAATGACATTTTTTCCCTCTGACCACAAACGGGCTACCTCAGATTTTAGGGTGCCGTAAAAATTATCTCTATAGACTTCTTCCCACTCTAAAAAGTCTTCATTTTTAATGTGCTGCTTAAATTCAGACACAGACATAAAATAATAGTGTTCTCCCTGTTTTTCTTTCCCCCTTCTGGGCCTAGAAGTGGCAGAGACAGAAAAGGCCAGGTTTAATATGGGCTTTCCTAGCAAATGGCGAACAATAGTGGTTTTACCGCTGCCAGAGGGAGCAGAGAATATAATGAGTTTGCCAGATTCCATTAGAGTGCGTTTAAGAGTTGTTCTTTTATTTTTTCTAGTTCATCTTTCATCTGCACCACCAATTGTTGCATAGGGGCATGGTTGGCCTTAGACCCAAGGGTATTAATTTCTCTGCCAATTTCTTGGGCTATAAAGCCTAGTTTTTTTCCTTGGCTATCTGGGGCCCCAAGAGTCTCGTTAAAGTAATGTAAATGCCCTGCTAAGCGCACTTTTTCTTCTGTAATATCATATTTTTCAATATAATAAATGAGCTCCTGCTCCAAGCGGTTCTGGTCTATAGGCGTTGTAATATCTGAGAGTGCTTTTTCTAAACGGGGTTTAATACCCGCCATTCTGGCACCATCCATATCCAAAACCTGAACCAGTAGCCGCTCTATATTTCCAATACGCAGGGTAAATTCAGTAGCCAAAAGAGCCCCTTCTGCTATGCGGCTTAGGTCCATAACAGCCAAAGTTTCTGCTAATAAATTTTCAATAACTGCTAGCTCGTTGGGGTCTATATCATCTCTTTGAACGGAAAGGGTGTCTGGTAGTTTTAAAGCCAAAGCCATAAGGGCCGCATCTGGTGCAGCCGCTATCCCTTTTAGTTGTTCCATATAAGCGGCTACTACAGTGGTATTAATAGTAGCCGCAGCAGCGGCTCCTGTTTGCTCTATAAAGAGTCCAAAATCTATCTTGCCTCTTTCTAGGACTGCCGACACTTTTTTACGGAAAGGCAGTTCCTGTTCTCTATAGGCACTAGGCATACGGACATTTAAATCCAAGCCTTTAGAGTTCAAAGACTTGATCTCCATATTAATTTTTTTATCTGAAAGTTGTAGGCTTAACTTCCCATAACCGGTCATAGACTTAATCATATTCAAACTTTAAGCCACAAAGGTAAGGATTCGTTATAAAACGGAGTCTAATTTTCTAAGCCAGATATTTCTAAAACGCACCCTAGAATTATCTCCATGGTCTTGCAGGGAGAACGGCGCCTCACTATGGGCCACATTTTTAGGCCAACCAATGTACTCTATAGTGCCTTCAATGGTCACGTGGTCCTGAATAAGCACCCCATTGTGAAAGACTGTTAAGGTACCAGACTTTGTTTTCTGGCCTGCGGCGTTAAACTCTGGTGCATGAAAAACTATATCATAGGCATTCCACTCCCCTGTGGGTGCAGAAGCCATAGCCAAAGGTACTTTTTGCTTGTACAGAGCACCCACCTGCCCATTTACATAGGTAGGGTTGTCATTGTTGTCTAAGATTTGTACCTCATAACGCTGCTGAATAAAAACACCAGAGTTAGACCTGCTTTGGTTTTCTCCCTTTACCTCATAAGGCGATGCCCATTCTAAATGCAACTGCACACTACCAAAATTTTCCTTGGTTTGTAAATTTCCTGTGCGGTTGGCTACCGTCATACTCCCGTCATCATTAATAGTCCATTTGGCTGCAGTAGAATCTTGTGCCATATAAAAAGCGTCTAGATGAGTGCCGTCAAAAAGTACCACAGCGTCAGATGGGGCTGAAGAAAAACCGGCAGCACCCACTCCAGGGGTTACCTTAGGAGGTATTGGCTCATATATTTCTGTAGCCTCAGGCTTGGTAGGCTCTACGCCCTCTCTTACTATTTCCGGAACAATTCCTGTGGTTTCTGGACAGGGTACGGGCGCCGTCTGGCAGGCCATAAAGCCAGCCAAAAGACCCACGCTTAAAAATGCTTGATATAATTTCATGTCTTTGATTTTAATGTGGTGGTATTATTATATATCCCTAAACTAGGTTTTTAAACAGCAATAAAAGAGCTTATTAACAAACCCCTTAAGGAGGGTTTTTATTAAAGTGGTCTCACTTTAATATTCCTAAAGGCCACTTCATTGCCGTGGTCCTGAAGGCCTAATTTCCCATTCCAAGTAGTACCAAAAGACTCCCAATCAGCAAATTTAGATTTGGCTTTCATGGCGTCCCAATCTGCTCCGTGCACAGGAAAACGGGTTACCTCTGTACCATTTAACGCAACAAAGCCTTCATTGGTCTTGTGGTTCACATGAATGATAAAGTGGTTCCATTCCCCTGCAGGGTTTGGCTCTGAGGTTGGCGCAATCATGTCGTATAAAGATCCCGCTTTATGGGTCCCTGCTCCTACAAAAGAATCTGGGTGACGCTCATTGTCTAAAACCTGTATTTCTGGTCCAGACAAATAAGGCTCAGAAAGCTTAGGGTCTTCTACCACACCCCAGAAAATTCCTGAATTGGCTCCTTCACTTACACGCCATTCAATAGAGAGTTCAAAGTTTTCATAGGTCTGATCTGTTACAATGTTTAGATTTTCACCCTCCATTTTTTCACGGGGCTTAAAAACCATAGCCCCTTCTTCTATCTGCCAAGTATTGGGCACTTCATTTCCGTTATAAGCATGCCAACCGCTAAAGTCTTTGCCGTTAAAAAGATCGGTCCACTGCTGTGGGCTGTCCATTTCCATGCTTATGGTCGTGTTTTTTGCAGTAGCTTCTGCTTCTTTAGGCGCATTCTTGCAAGCTCCTATGCTTAAACTTAGAGCCAAAAGGCCGATAATTTTTTTCATAATGTCTGTTTTAAAATGGTTATTTTAAACGGTTATTTTGGTTGTGTATTTTAAAGTCCTAATATTTTTTTAAGTTGGGCTGGGTCTGTATCCTTCCCTGCAAAATCATCAAAAGTTTTCTGAGTGGCCTCTATAATGTGGTCTTGTATAAACTTAGCGCCTTCTCTGGCGCCCTGTTCTGGTGATTTTATCACACACTCCCATTCCATGACCGCCCAAACATCACAACCGTATTGAGTGAGCTTAGAAAAAATAGTCTTAAAGTCTATTTGGCCGTCTCCTAGTGAGCGGTATCTGCCCGCTCGGTCCTGCCAGTCATTATAGCCTCCAAAAGCACCTTTTTTTCCTGTAGGATTAAATTCAGAATCTTTTACGTGAAAGGCCTTAATAAATTCATGATAATGGTCTATGTAGGCAATGTAGTCTAGTTGCTGTAATACAAAATGGCTGGGGTCATATAGAATATTGACCCTTTTGTGATTTCCAGTAGCCGCTAAGAAACGTTCAAAAGTGTCTCCGTCATGCAGGTCTTCTCCTGGGTGTATTTCATAGCAAATGTCTACGCCCTGGGCGTCAAAATGGTTTAAAATAGGCAACCAGCGCTTGGCTAGCTCTTCAAAACCCATTGCTACCAGACCCTTTGGTCTTTGTGGCCACGGATGCATGGTGTGCCATAGCAGTGCCCCAGAAAAAGTGGCATGTGCCGTGAGGCCTAAATGCTTAGAGGCCGTGGCGGCTTTTTTAACGGTTTCTACTGCCCAAGCAGTTCTCGCTGCTGGTTTCCCATGTAAATGTGGGGGTGCAAAAGCGTCAAACATGCTGTCATATGCTGGGTTTACTGCTACCAACTGTCCTTGTAAATGGGTAGAGAGTTCCGTGATTTCTAAGCCATAGGAATTAATAGTGCCTTTGAGCTGGTCACAGTAATCTTTAGAGGTGGCGGCGGTATCTAAGTCTATTAAAAAAGGTTCCCAAGTGGGAATTTGTATGCCTTTATACCCTAAATCAGCTGCCCATTTACACATGCCCTCTAGGCTGTTAAAGGGTGCTTTTTTATCTACAAACTGGGCCAAAAACACCGCAGGTCCTTTAATAGTTTTCATCATGATATTTTTATACAAGGCAGCTGCCTTTTTACTGTTTGTCTAATGTAACCCAAATATTTCCAGCCTTATGAGAGGCCACAGCGCTTTCAATAAAATTTAAGCCGCGTACCCCATCTACTACCGTAGGGTATTCGCCAGAATCTGGCTGTTGATTTCTAATAGCCCTAGCCACTCCTAAGTAAATATTAGCCATAGCGTCAAAAATTCCTTCTGGGTGGCCTGGGGGTAATTTGGTGCCCCCTAATGAAAGGGCGCTGTTATAGGCGTGCCCAGGGGTATAGATTTGCAAAGGTTCGTTGTCTGAGAGCACTTTTAACACATTGGGGCTTTCCTGTTCCCAGCGTAGTCCCTTTTTATCTCCGTAAATAGCAATGGCCAGGCCATTCTCTTCTCCTGTGGCAATTTGGCTGGCCCTGAGTATGCCCTTCACTCCATTTTCCATTCTCAGAAAAATATTGCCATCAATATCCATTAAGTTGTCTTGATACAGGTAGTTTAGGTCTGCCAAAAGGGCGTCTATTCTAAGCCCAGTGGTGTATTCTACCATATTAAAGGCATGGGTTCCTATGTCTCCCATACAGCAAGAAATGCCTGCTTTAGCAGCATCTAAACGCCAAGTGCTGCTCCGCTTGGCCTTGTCATGAATAATAGGGTTTATCCATCCTTGATAATAGCGGATGTCTATTTTTTGAATATGGCCAAGCACGCCGTTTTTAATCATCTCCCTCATTTGGCGAACCATAGGGTAGCCCGTATAGGTGTGGGTGAGTCCAAAGACCACTCCTTTTTCTTTTTGTAAGGCATAAAGGGCTTTGGCTTCTTCATACGTATTGGTCATGGGCTTTTCACAAATTACGTGAAAACCGTTTTCCATAAGCTTTTTAGCCATAGGAAAATGAAGAAAGTTGGGGGTTAATATAGAGCATACCTGTATGCGCTGGTCTAAGGGGAGCTTTAATTCTTCTTCAATCAGGCTGTCAAAATCTTTATAAATTCTATGGGTGGGAAGCCCTATTTTTTTAGCAAAGTTTAGGTTTTCTTCTATATCTGGATTAAATACGCCCCCGACAATTTCATAGTTATCGTTAATAAAAGAAGCTACTCTGTGTAACACTCCAATGAGGGAATCTCCCCCGCCTCCTAAAATTCCAAGTCTTATTTTCTGCATGCTTTTATTGTGTATTTAATGTAACAAAGGGACCTAATCCTCTATTTTTATGATTTGTATTGTATTTTTTCATTCTTAAAAAAGAGGGCAAAAAGTCCCATGACCAATAAAGCAAAAGCTGCTGGTAACAACCATATTTTTGTCCAATTATGGGTGCCGTTTTCTAAGAGGTAGGCATCAGAGATTTGTCCCGCTACCCAGAACCCTATAAGCATTCCTAATCCGTAGGTAGCAAGGGTAATAAGCCCTTGTGCAGAAGATTTGTATTTCTCTCCTGCTTTGCTATCTGTGTATATCTGACCAGAGACAAAGAAAAAGTCATAACAAATTCCATGCAAAGCTATTCCAGTAATAAGCATAAAAGCACCTTCTCCGGCATCGCCGTAGGCAAATAAAACATAGCGAACCGCCCAAGCCAGCATGCCTGCTAAAATAGTTTTCTTAAAACCAAATTTCTTAAAAAAGAAAGGCAATAACAACATAAACAAGACCTCAGAGGCCTGTCCTATTGTCATTTTACCTGTAGGGTTGGCTACCCCAATCTCTGAGAGAAATGGGTTGGCATTTTGGTAATAAAAAGCCAGTGGAATACAGATCAGAATAGAAGCTACAAAGAATATGAGAAAATTTCTGTCGTTTAAAAGTTTTAAGGCATCTAGGCCTAAAATAGACCCTATAGATTGTTTTTCTCCGTCCTGCAATTGTGGCGGAGTAGCTGGAAGAGTAAAGCTAAACAACCCAAGCACCCCAGAGGCAATGGCTACCATTAAAAAAGTGTTTTTAAGCAGCCCTGCAGTGGCATTGGCCTGTGAATCCCAAGCCAACCAGCTAATGAGTAATCCGGCTACAATCCAACCGATGGTCCCAAAAACACGCACAAAGGAAAATTCCTTGGCTGGGTCTTTCATCTGCTTAAAGGAGATAGAATTTACTAGGGCCAAAGTAGGCATATAGACAATCATATAACCCAGTACATAAGGGTAGAAAGTGCTAAAATCTGAGGCGCTATACATCTGGTACATAAGCACGGCACCCACTAAGTGGAGCACTCCTAAAATTCGCTCCGCATTAAAATACCGGTCTGCAATAAGTCCTATAATAAAAGGGGCTATAATGGCGCCCCAAGATTGGGTAGAAAAGGCCATTGCAGATTCTGCTCCGGTAGCGCCCAAGTTTTTTCCCAAGAAAGTTCCCAGGGTTACAAACCATCCGCCCCAGATAAAGAATTCTAAGAACATCATGGTGGAGAGTTGAATTTTAATTGAAGTTTTCATATAATTAAGTCAGGGGTGTGGTTCAATGTTTGGGTCTATATAGCTGCGTTTAAAAGTGCTGCGTTTATTGCAATGAAATTAATAAATCTCTAGTGGCTATAATTCCTGCTTCTTCTGAGAGCACACTTCCCTCGTATTCTACTCCTACAAAACCAGTATAGCCTGCAGCTGCTACCAACTTCATAATTCTTGGAAAATCAGACGCTGTCTCCTGTCCATCGGCGTCAAAATTGTGAGATTTAGCGCTCACTGCTTTAGCAAAAGGGAGCATCTCTTCAATTCCTTTATAGCGGTCGTATTCTTCAGTACAGTTACGCCCGTTCGTACCCCACTCTGAAGCGATACAAAAATTTCCAAAATCTGGCAAGGTTCCAGCATTCTTCATATTCACCCCCTCCATTACTTGTACTAAAAGACCTGCATTAGAAGAAAGCCCACCGTGGTTTTCTACAATCACATTCATGTTTTTAGTAGCTGCGTAGGTAGCCAGCGCAGACAATCCATCTATAGCGCTTGGTATCCATATGGCAGGATCTGAAGAACCAGATAGGTTCACCCTTACAGAATGGCAACCTAAGGCCGCTGCCGCGTCTACCCATTTGTAATGATTTTCTACTGCTTTTTGGCGCTCTACAGCGTCTGTTGTGGCTAAGTTTCCCTGACCATCTATCATAATAAGGACATTCTGAAGTCCGTATTTTTCACTTTCTGCCAAAGATTTTGAAACAAAGGTAGCCATGGCTTCTTCCGAAAAATTAGCTGGTTTTAAATCTGCATCATAGAGTTGGCTTACATATTCTAAACCTTCAAAACCCCATTCACTGGCCTTTTGCGCAAATGAATAAGGATCTACTCCGTCTTGTATAATCATGCGGTGTATGGACCACTGGGCCAGAGATAATTTAAAATTTGGAGCCACTACAAAAGCGTTTTCTACTGTAGGGACTGTTTTTTGATCCTTTTCTTTGAAAGAGAAGCTACTTAGAGAGAAAAGGAGTACAAGAGAAATAAAAAAAATAAAACGAAACTGTAAGTTTTTAAAAATCATGTGGTTGGTGTTAGTTTATAAAGTAATACTAGCTAAGAATATGTGAATACTACAACGTTTTCGTATGTAATTATCTGATATTAATGCGAATAAATGTAAAAAATTAATTCTATATTTAGTCACAATTTTAATAAACAATCACCAACTATGAGCAGCTTTTCTAATAATAATTCCAATGAAACCTATGACGCTATTGTGGTAGGAACTGGAATAAGTGGTGGCTGGGCCGCCAAAGAACTGTGTGAAAATGGCCTTAAAACCTTAGTCCTAGAACGAGGGAGAATGGTTACGCACATTAAGGATTACCCAACGGCTAATTTAGACCCCTGGGACTTTCCAAACAATGGAGATTTACCCCCTCAGCAAAGAGCTAGACAGGAAAAACAAGCCAGAACTGGTTATACGGTACGTGCAGAAACAAACAATTGGTTTGTAGACGACATTACCCACCCTTATAATGAAACCAAACGTTTTGATTGGATGCGTGGCTACCACGTGGGGGGCCGTTCAATTATGTGGGGGCGTCATTCTTACAGATGGAGTGACCTAGATTTTGAAGCCAATTCTAAAGACGGCGTAGCCGTAGATTGGCCAGTGAGATATGCAGATATTGCCCCTTGGTATGACCGTGTTGAAGAGTACATTGGAGTGAGTGGTGAAAACCTAGGGCTTTCTCAGTTACCAGATGGTAAATTTGAGCCTATGATGCAACTAAACTGTGTTGAACAACACTTTAGAGAGCAAATAGCAGCGCAATTTGAAGGAAGGGTGGTGACCGCTGGCCGTGTGGCACACATTACCTCAGATAAAGAATTTGAAGGGCGCAGCAAATGTCAATTTAGAAACCGCTGCAGTAGAGGCTGTCCTTTTGGGGCGTACTTTTCTTCAGTATCTTCTACCTTACCTGCTGCAGAGCGTACTGGAAATATGACTCTAAGAGCCAATTCTATTGTGCATGAAGTCATTTATGACCCCGCTTCAGGAAAAGCATCTGGTGTAAAAGTAATAGACAAAGAAACCAAGGAGACCATGGTGTTTAACGCTAAGGTTATTTTTCTCTGCGCTTCTAGTATGGCGTCATCAGCTATTCTCATGCAGTCTAAATCTGAGCGTTTCCCTAACGGACTAGGAAATGATTCTGACCAATTGGGAAGAAATATCATGGACCACCAATTAGGCGTAGGTGCTAACGGAACTTTTGACGGGTATGAAGACAAATACTTTAAAGGACGCAAACCAAATGGCGTGTATATTCCTAGGTTTAGAAACCTAGACGCTACCACTAAAAAAGACTATCTAAGGGGTTTTGGGTACCAAGGTGGTGCCTCTAGAGGCAATTGGGAAACGGCTATTGCAGAGCATGCCTTTGGAAAAGACCTTAAAGAGTCTGTTTTAAAGCCAGGTGGATGGAGCATGGGAATCATGGGCTTTGGTGAAGTACTGCCTTATGAAGAGAACCGCTTTACTTTAGATTATAATCAATTAGATGAGTGGGGCTTACCTACCCTGACCTTTGACGCAGAATTCAAAGAAAACGAATGGAAAATGCGTGAAGATATGAAAGCACAAGCATTGGATATGCTTGAGAAAGCTGGATTTAAAAACGTGAGTACTTTTGACAACCCAGGCGCTCTTGGACTTGGAATTCACGAGATGGGAACTGCCCGTATGGGAAGAGACCCTAAAACCTCAGTATTAAATGGCAACAACCAGGTTCACGCTTGCCCTAATGTATTTGTGACAGACGGTTCTTTTATGACCTCTGCCTCTTGTGTGAACCCTTCATTAACGTATATGGCTTTTACAGCTAGAGCAGCCAATTTTGCTGCTGAACAACTTAAAAAAGGACTTTTATAATGGAAAGAAGAAACGCCCTTAGAAATATTGGACTTGGATTTGGATATATGGCGGCAACACCTGCCCTTCTAAGCATGCTTCAGAGCTGCAATAAGGCTCCAGACGCCCCATGGGTACCCAAATTCTTTACCCCAGAACAAGCAGCCTTTGTAAGTACTGCGGTAGATGTGATCATTCCTCAGACAGACAGCCCAGCGGCCTCTGAAGTAAATGTGCCACAGTTTATAGACCGTTTTTATGCGGAAATTCTAACAGCAGAAGACCAAGCTAAAATAAAGACTGGCCTTGAAGCATTTATGGCATTGGCTGGTACCACAGACGCTTTAGCTATTACCGCTGCCTTAGAAAAAACACTAAAATCTCTTCCAGTAGAAGGAGTAGATCCAGATGCTGCCACTGCTTTTGCTTTTGAATTGAGGGGTAAAACCATCTGGTCTTACAAATCTTCTGAATTTGTAGGAGAAGAAGTTCTGGCCTACCTTCCCGTACCTGGAGAGTACCTTCCCTGTGAAGATTTACAGACCCTTACAGGGGGTAAAGACTATTCGCTTTAAAGTCTAGATTTTGAATTTAATCTATAGTTTATGATCATTCATCTATAATAATGTTTAGGTGGTCTTTTTACTTAGGTAAGATTGGCTAAAAATATTATTTTTATACATGTAAGTAGAATTATAGGTCTTGCTTTTTCAAAACACCTAAAATTAGTTATTTTGAAAAAGATTTAAAATTCATTTTAAGAACGTTGAATATAGGGAGTTGCGAACTCATTAGCGAAGAGAAATCTGGTCTTTTGAGTTCGCTTCATTTTTAGCCCAATCCACTAACAAAAAAGGCGCCCTAGGGCGCCTTTTTTGTAGCTTAGTAAAGGGCGTATTATGAACCACACATTTCACAATCGTCGTCTGCCGTACCTTCTTTAGCCTTGGCAATCATCGCGCGCATTTCAACGGCTGTTAAAGGCTGAACCTCTTCTTCTGTGGCTACTTGAACCTCGTGCTGTGCAGCGGGCATTGTTTCTGCTACTACTGCTTTTACAGGGGCCACAGCGGCTGCTTCTGCTGTAACGCTCACTGGCACATTTTTCTTAGCTGTATTGTCTAAAGTAAATTTAATAGCGTCTACCGCCGCCTTAGTTCTCAGGTAATACATGCCGGTTTTTAAGCCACTCTTCCAGGCGTAAAAGTGCATAGAAGTTAATTTGGCGTAATTGGCGTTCTCCATAAATAAGTTTAAAGACTGAGACTGGTCAATAAAATACCCTCTATGTCTAGACATGTCTATAATGTCTTTCATGGAAAGCTCCCAAACAGTCTTGTAAAGTTCTTTAATATCTGCAGGAATAATGTCTATATCTTGCACTGAACCATTAGCCCGCATGAGGTCTTGCTTTAAACTTTCATTCCAAAGGCCCAGTCCTACTAAATCTTCTAAAAGGTGTTTGTTTACTACAATAAACTCTCCAGAGAGTACTCTTCTGGTATAAATGTTAGAAGTGTAGGGCTCAAAACACTCATTATTTCCAAGAATTTGAGAAGTAGAGGCCGTAGGCATAGGAGCTACCAATAAGGAGTTTCTAACCCCATTTTTCATCACTTCTTTTCTGAGTTTTACCCAATCCCAACGTCCAGATAATTCCTCATCTTTTATGCCCCAAAGGTTGTACTGAAATTCTCCTTCTGAAATAGGAGATCCTTTATAACTTTGGTAAGGTCCGTCTGCAATAGCCTCTTCCATAGAAGCTGTGACTGCTGCAAAGTAAAGGGTTTCAAAAATCTCCTCGTTTAACTTTTTGGCAGCGTCAGATGTAAAAGGCATGCGCAGCATAATAAAGGCATCTGCCAATCCTTGAACCCCTAGACCAATGGGTCTGTGGCGCATATTGGAGTTTTCCGCTTCTTTTACTGGGTAGTAATTTCTGTCTATCACCCTGTTCAGGTTTTTAGTGACTCTTTTGGTCACCCTAAAGAGTTCTTTATGATCAAAAGCGCCATCCTTTATAAACATAGGAAGGGCAATAGAAGCGAGGTTACAAACCGCCACCTCGTCTGGAGAGGTGTATTCCATGATCTCTGTACAGAGGTTTGAGGAGCGTATGGTGCCTAAATTCTTTTGATTGCTCTTGCGGTTGGCGGCATCCTTATAAAGCATATAAGGGGTGCCCGTCTCTATTTGAGACTCTAATATTTTCTCCCAAAGCTCTCTGGCTTTAACAGTTTTTCTACCCTTCCCTTCAGATTCGTATGAAAGGTATAGTGCTTCAAAAGCTTCTGAGTGTCTATTGTATAAGTCTGGGCATTCATTAGGACACATTAAGGTCCAAGAGGCATTGGCCTCTACTCTTTTCATAAAAAGATCTGGAATCCACATGGCATAGAATAAATCTCTAGCGCGCATTTCTTCCTTTCCGTGATTCTTTTTAAGGTCTAAGAAGTCATAGATATCTGCGTGCCATGGCTCTACATACATAGCAAAACTTCCTTTTCTTTTTCCGCCTCCTTGGTCTACGTAGCGGGCGGTATCGTTAAAAACTTTTAACATAGGCACCACCCCGTTAGAAGTGCCATTGGTTCCTGATATATAAGAGCCTGTAGCCCTTACATTGTGAATAGAAAGACCAATACCCCCTGCAGACTGAGAAATCTTAGCCGTCTGCTTAAGAGTGTCGTAAATACCGTCTATGGAGTCATCTTTCATGGCCAAAAGAAAACAAGAAGACATTTGTGGCTTTGGAGTCCCTGAGTTAAAGAGCGTGGGTGTGGCATGAGTAAAAAACTTCTTACTCATAAGTTCATAGGTCTCTAAGGCAGACTCCATGTCATGTGGGTGAATCCCTACAGAAACCCTCATTAACATATGCTGAGGACGCTCCACAATGATCCCGTTAAGCTTAAGCAGATAAGAACGCTCTAGGGTTTTAAAACCAAAATAGTCATATCCAAAATCTCGGTTGTAAATAATAGTAGAGTCTAGGAGCTCTGCATGGTCCATAATGGACTTGTATACCTCATCTGACAACAAAGGAGCTGCTTTTCCATTGCGTGGGTTCACATAGGTATAGAGGTCTTCCATGGTTTCTGAAAAAGACTTCTTGGTGTTTTTATGCAAGTTAGAGACAGAGATTCTAGCTGCTAATTTGGCAAAATCTGGATGGGTAGTAGTCATAGTAGCTGCAATTTCTGCCGCTAGGTTGTCTAATTCAGAGGTGGTTACCCCGTCATACAAACCTTCTATCACACGCAGCGATACCTTTACTGGGTCTACACGCTCATTAAGCCCATAACACAATTTTCTTACTCGCGCCGTGATTTTGTCAAACATCATGGGCTCTTTATGGCCATCTCTTTTTAATACGAACATATTAGTTTTCTTTGTTTGGTGTTAGTGGTCTAAGTATAGTGGTTAAAACACTGACCCAAGATGGTTTGGCAACAGAGGCACAAACCATTCTTGAGTAGATTTGACTATGAATCTAACAGTATTTTACACAGGCGGCAAGCCGCTTATTTAGGCTATTGGAGGGATCGCTTAAAAATCAGCATCAAAGCTAATGGTCTGCGATTTCTCGTCTTGATCTTTGTTTAAAACGCCAGCTTTCTGGTATTCTGAAACGCGTTTTTCAAAGAAGTTTGTCTTGCCCTGCAAGGAGATCATATCCATAAAATCAAATGGATTACTCACATTAAACTCTCTCTCACATTCTAATTCAACTAAAAGGCGGTCAGTGACAAACTCTAGATATTGAGTCATTAATTTAGCATTCATGCCTATGAGACTGGCAGGAAGTGATTCTGTAATAAAACGCCTTTCTATGGTTAAGGCATCTACCAAAATTTCGCGAATACGCTCTTTTGGCACCTTATTTACAAGGTGGTGGTTGTGCAGGTGTACCGCGTAGTCACAGTGCATGCCTTCATCTCTAGAGATCAGTTCATTGGAGAAGGTAAGACCTGGCATAAGACCGCGTTTTTTTAACCAAAAAATAGAACAGAAAGCGCCTGAAAAGAAAATCCCCTCTACCGCTGCAAAGGCAATTAAGCGCTCTGCAAAACTAGGAGACTCTATCCATTTAAGGGCCCAATCTGCCTTTTCTTTAATAGCTGGAAAATTTTCAAGCGCCTTAAAGAGCAGATTTTTCTCTTTCTCGTCTTTTACATAAGTATCTATGAGTAAAGAATAGGTCTCTGAGTGAATGTTTTCCATCATAATCTGAAAACCGTAGAAAAACTTAGCCTCTGCGTATTGTACTTCACTTACAAAGTTTTCTGCTAAATTTTCATTTACAATTCCGTCAGAAGCAGCAAAGAAAGCCAATATATGCTTTACAAAATAACGCTCATCTTCATTGAGTTTGTTGTTCCAGTCATTGGCATCTTCAGACAAGTCAATCTCTTCTGCAGTCCAGAAACAAGCTTCGCATTTTTTATACCATTCCCACAAATCATTGTGTTTGATTGGAAAAATTACAAAACGGTCTGGATTTTCTGTTAAGATAGGTTCAACTTGGCTGCTCATTTAGGTCTTTTTTTCAATTTTCACGTATTGCAAAATAGCAATTCGTCTACATCACAAAGATTGTAAAAAATGAGCGGATTTTTACCTTTAAAAGAAATAGTTAGCACTAAAGTTTTTAACACAAAATGTTGAAATGTAGGGTGGGGCCACACAGGCACTAGCCTTGTCCATTTCTATGAAAAACATTTAAATTTTTTGGCTTATTTTTTGATGTCTTTTTCTGACTTTAAGGTGGCCGCTACCAATTCTAATTCAGAGTACCACTGAGGGCCAAATTTTCTAATAAGTGCTTCTTTTGCAAAAACATAAACAGGCACTTGTAAAGCGGCTCCCAAAGTACAGGCATCAGAACAAATATCCCATTGGTGATAATTCACAGCCGTAAAGGCACTGTACTCCCTGGTGCGCACCGGGTATAAATGGCAAGACACTGGTTTTTTCCATGAAGTGGCCCCTGCGTTATAGGCTACTTCTAAACCACATTTGGTAATTCCCTTCTCGTCAAAAATAACATAGGCACATTCAGAACCATTGACAAGTGGGGTTTCCCACTCGCCGTCATCGCCTTTTACAAAGGCGCCTTGTTCTTCTATAGCAGCTATACCCGCTACCCTTAAAAAGGGTTTTACCGCGCTGTAAATATCTACAAGAATTTCAGTTTCAGCGTCTTCCAACGGGGCGCCAGCGTCTCCATCTACACAGCAAGCTCCTTTACAGGCGCTTAAGTTGCAAACAAAATCAGAGTCTAAAAGGTCTTCAGAAACTAGGGTTTTTCCAATTTCAAACATGGAGTGGTTTTGGAGCAAATATACCACAAAAAAGGCTTAATTTTGTGGCGTCTAAAAAAGACAAGCCCAAAGCCCGTAAGACATGGATGTGCATTTTAATTTTAAGGAGATCTTAACCGCTAGTATGGTTTTATTTGCAGTGATAGATATAGTTGGATCTGTCCCCATCATTATTAGTCTCAGAAATAAAGTGGGGCATATTCAATCTGAAAAAGCCTCTGTTGTAGCTGGAATTATTATGATTGCCTTTCTTTTTATTGGAGAAGAAATTCTAAACCTCATTGGCATAGACGTCAACTCTTTTGCGGTAGCCGGGGCCTTAGTTATCTTTTTCTTGGCCATAGAAATGATTTTAGGCATTACCCTCTACAAAGATGACGAACCAGAAACGGCCTCTATTGTACCCATTGCCTTCCCTTTAATTGCAGGTGCAGGAACTATTACCACCCTGCTGTCTTTAAGGGCAGAATATTATGTGGAAAATATCATTGTAGCCATTGTAGTGAACATTATATTTGTATATCTGGTGCTAAAATCTTCTAAGAAAATAGAAAGTGTATTGGGTAAAAATGGCCTTAACGTCATTAGAAAAGTCTTTGGTGTTATTTTACTTGCCATTGCTGTAAAACTTTTTGCCGCCAACATTAACGTATTGTTTAAAAACTAAACAACCCACAGATGAATAAAGTATTATTTTACGTTTTAGTAGTTCTAGCCTTAGTTCTTGCTGGCTATAATGCCTACCTCATTGATTTCTCAAATTTCTTTGCAGACAAAAATTTTGTAGCCACAGTATCTGCCATAGCGGCCTTAGCGGCGGTTATTTTACTGCTTATTTTAAAGATTTCTAAGAAAATAGAAGCGCAGATAAAGCGCTAGAGAATGATAGCCGCCTTAATGGTGTTTTCTAGCACTGTAATCTGAGCGTCTAGGTCTCCGTTTTGAACCAAAGCAGGGTGTATCTGTATTTTAATGTGGTTGCCTATTCCTAAAGGAAACTGTCCCCATTGTACCATTTTCCAGGACTCATTAATAGTCACCGGTAACAGGAGTGCTGAAGGTGCTTTTCTCATGAGCATTTTAAGGCCTGTGGTCTGGAAATCTTTAGGTTTTCCATCTCTAGAACGAGTGCCCTCTGGAAATATCACCGCACACCTTTTATATTTTTCTATATAAGCCCCCAGCCCTCCAATGGCAGCAACTGCTTGTCTGGGGTCATTTCTGTGTATAAGCACAGAGCCTCCGTGGCGTAAATTATAAGACACAGAGGGAATTCCTTTTCCCAATGAAGCCTTAGACACAAATTTGGGATGTAAGGCCCTAAGCCTCCATATAATGGGCAAAATATCGTACATGCTTTGGTGGTTGGCTACTAAAATAACCGCGCTACCCAAAGGCAGATGTTCCTTGCCTGTAATGGTGTATCTGGTGCCTAAAATGTAAGTACTGGCCATAAGGCCTCCGTTTAAAAAAGCAACTACCCTACGGTGTGCTTCATAACCAAAGAGCCTAAAGGCCACTACCTGAATGGGGTGAAAAATAACCAACAAGAGCCCAAAAGAAATGATATAGAGGGTACTTAAAGGGTATGAAAGAATTTTTAGCAAAACTCGTTGTAAGCTTCCATTAAGTTCTCTGCAATGGCCTGAGCCGCTCTACCTTCTATATGGTGACGCTCAATCATATGCACCAACTCTCCATCTTTAAAAAGGGCCATTGAAGGAGAAGAAGGAGGGAAAGGCACCATCATGTGCCTGGCTTGGTCTACTGCTTCTGTGTCTACTCCTGCAAAAACGGTCACTGCACGGGTGGGGACTTTAGCCGCTGTTAAGCTCATTTTAGCTGCAGGTCTGGCATTGGCGGCTGCGCAGCCGCAAACAGAGTTTACTACCACTAGGGTAGTGCCTGTTGCGTTTATGGCTTCACTTACAGCTTGGGCTGTAAATAATTCTTGAAAACCTGCCTGGGCAAGGTCTTGTCTCATTGGTTTTACAAATTCTTCTGGATACATAGTTCCTATTTTTTTTTACATTACAAAAGTACAACTTCTGTAGTTTCTTTTTAGAAGATCTTCACATTAGTTTAGCAGTCAGTTTTTATGAAAAAAGTATCTTTGTTGAAAATTTTTGCATGACTAAGTGGTTTGCTGCCCTTTTGGGCTTTGTTTTTTTTAGATTCCCCGGCGCAGTAGCGGGTTATTTTCTAGGTAGTTTTATAGATATGCTGAGGTCTGGAAAAAAGACGGTGTCTTTTGGAAGCAGCAATAACAGCGGGCCCCTTAGCCCTCAAGATTTTGAGCTGCAGCTACTCTCTCTATGTGCTATTGTAATGAAAGCAGATGGCCAAGTGAGCCCTGCAGAGAAAGAATTTGTAAAGCGATACTTTATTCAGACCTACGGCCAACAAAGAGCCAATGCTATTTTTAGAACTTTTAATGAAGCTGTAGACAAAAAAGACATATCGCTTCCAGACATATGTGCCAGCCTAAACCAAAGAGCTCCTTATGAATTAAAGCTCCAACTGCTACATTTTCTATTTAACATTGCCAAAGCAGACGGTCAAGTGAGTGCTTCAGAGGTGTCTAAGCTAGAAGAAATTTCTAGGTTACTGCGCTTGGGAACTACAGATTTTAACTCTATTAAAGCCATGTTTATTCAAGCTACAGATGGCGCCTACACCATATTAGACATAGATAAAGAGGCTACTGATGCACAATTAAAAAAAGCCTACAGGGACATGGCTAAAAAATACCATCCAGACAAGGTAAGCACCCAAGATGAGGCTATAAAGCGCGGTGCAGAAGAAAAATTTAAGCAGGTTCAAAAAGCCTATGAAGACATTCAAAAAGAACGCGGACGCTAAGGCCACAATCACAACTAGCCAGCCCTATGGAAACATTTAAATTTTATTTAGAAATGGGACTCAAGCACGTGCTAGACCTAAACGGCTACGACCACATGCTGTTCTTGGCCGCCCTAGCCCTGCCCTTTGCCCTTAAAAAAGTAAAACAAGCGGTGTATTTAGCCTCTGTTTTCACGCTCACCCACTGCCTGTCTCTAAGCCTTTCTGTTTATGGAATTGCTGAGGTATACGCACCACTCATAGAGTTCCTTATCCCACTTAGTATTTTAATGCTCTTGGGGTTAAACATTAAAAATGCGCTAAAAAATACAGGTCCTAAGACTGGTTTTATAGCCTATACCGCTACTGCCATTTTTGGCCTGGTACACGGTTTTGGCTTTTCCAACTACTTTAAAATGCTTGTCGCTGGCCAAGAAGAGAAACTCACAGCCCTTGTGGGCTTTGCGTCAGGGATAGAATTGGCTCAGCTAGCAGTCCTGCTAAGCGTAATTCTGGCCAGTGCTTTTTTAATTGCTATCTTTAAAATTCAAAGGGCCAGATGGGTCTTGGTGTTCTCATCAGCCTTGGCTGTCATGACCCTCCCATTGGTTTACAAAAGCCTTACAGCCCTTATATACGCCTTGTAATATGACAGAAGACAAACAAGAAAAATACGACCAGGCTTATTTACGCATGGCAGCAGAATGGGGAAAACTCTCTTACTGCAAGCGCAGACAAGTAGGCGCCATTGTAGTAAAAGACCGCATGATTATTTCTGACGGCTACAACGGCACCCCCTCTGGCTTTGAAAATTTTTGTGAAGATGAAGCAGGTTATACCAAATGGTATGTCCTGCACGCAGAGGCCAATGCCCTGTCTAAGGTAGCTTCCTCTACCCAGTCTTCAAAAGGCGCTACGCTCTATATCACTCTTTCTCCTTGCAAGGAATGCAGCAAACTCATTCACCAGTCAGGAATTAAAAGAGTGGTGTACGCAAAGGCTTATAGAGACACCGCCGGAATTGATTTCCTAGAAAAAGCAGGGGTAGTAGTGCGCTATCTACCCATAGAATATTAGCAAACCCTATAAGAGCATGAAAAACAAACTGTTTATTATATTTTTAGGCCTCACCATTCTCATGGGAGGTGTTCTCATTGGAAGCCAAATGAGCCGTTACCGCTTTGCCCTTAAGGGAACCGCGTCTGAGGTGGCGCAAGAAAAAATGCAGCGGCTGCTCAATTTTATAGAAAATGACTATGTAGACAAAGTAAACACAGACAGCCTAGTTACAGTGACCATCAATGAATTACTGGCTAAATTAGACCCACACTCCGTCTATGTACCCAGGGCTGAACAAGCTGCTGTGGCAGAGCAAATGCAAGGAGATTTTGTAGGTATAGGCGTAAATTTTTACCGCTATAAAGACTCTGTAGCGGTCATTAGAACCGTCACTGGTGGCCCTAGTGAAAAGGCAGGGATTAAGGCTGGAGATAGAATTTTACTAGCTGGCGGAGATACCCTATACGGAAACGGTATGGAAAATGAAACCTTAGTTAAAAAGCTCAAAGGCCCTATAGACTCCAAAATAAAGCTACAGATATACCGCAAAGAAGACCGCAGTTTTAGAGACATCACACTAAATAGAGATCGCATTCCTATAGTATCTGTGAATGGCTATTGCATGCTAAATGAGCAGCTGGGCTATATGAAAATAAACAGGTTTGCAGCCACTACCTATGAGGAATTTGAAGTAGCCATTGCCGCCCTTAAAACAGCCGGAGCCAAAAAATTAGTACTAGATTTAAGAGACAACCTAGGGGGTTATATGGGCATGGCCACCCAAATATCCGATGCCTTCTTAGCTAAAAATACCCCCATTGTATTTACAAAAAGTAAAGAGGGAATTATAGAAAAAACCTTAGCCACCGCTGGGGGAAGTTTTGAAAACAAAGAGGTGTTTGTTCTTATTAATGAACGCTCAGCCTCTGCCTCTGAAATTATTGCAGGCGCCCTTCAAGACAATGATATAGGCACTATTGTGGGCCGCAGATCCTATGGAAAAGGATTGGTGCAAAGAGAAATGCCTTTGGGCGACGGCTCTTCTGTACGCCTTACCATTGCCCGCTATTACACGCCCACCGGGCGCTCCATTCAAAAACCATATGGAGACGGCTCTTATGAAAATACCCTAGACCGCTACAACTCTGGAGAACTGAGCACTAAAGACAGCATTCCTATTGTAGACTCTTTGGCCTACAAAACACCCAAAGGAAAAATAGTTTATGGGGGGGGTGGTATTGTTCCAGACGTATTTGTACCCATAGAAGATACAGAGGTATTGGTAGTGGCAGAACTAGAGCGTTTGGGTGTGTTTTCTTTCTTTTCTTTTGAACAGTTAGACGCACATAGAAAAGACTACAAAGGATTAAAAGCTGAGTCGTTTATAGGAAACTTTAAGGTACCCCAAAGCCTGTTTAAAGAATTTGAAAGCTACCTGAAAACAAGTGGCGTGATTTTTGATTTTGTCACCCATGAAGCCGCTATTAAAAGAGAATTAAAAGCCGCCTTAGCTTACCAACTCTTTGGAGAAAATTCCGTCTTGAAAATTAGAGCTGCTACAGATCCAATGATCCAAGAAGTCATAAAGCTTCACCAAAAAAAAGAGGGTATAAACCAAATTAGTTATCTAAAAAATCCAAAATAATAAGCCCATGCCCTTTGCACATGTTTCCCTGAGGTCTCGCATATTTGTCTCCATGATAGTCTTGGTGCTGCTGGCCTCTGTGCTCATTGCAGGGATTACCATATACCAATATTCTGAACAGGCCAAGGACTACCATGCAGACCGTCTAGAACGCAAAGAAGAACAACTTAAACGCAGCCTTTGGTATACGCTACAAGAAACCCCATTGGTGCAAAACAATGCCAATGTGGCAGAAATTTTTAATGAATCTCTCTTTGCCATTTCAGATGTTCAAAATGTAAATTTTAGCATTTTTGGACTTAACGGACATTTTGTGCAAACAGCAAACCCAGACTTGGGGCCCGTCTCAGCAGTAGAAAAATTATCGCCAGAGATCCTAGCCGCGCTTAAAACCAATAGGCGATTTGTCATAGACACCACCCAAGAAAATTTTAGCTTTTTAGCCGCCTATTCTTATATCTATGACCTTCAGCAAAAACCACTGGCTATTTTATACCTCCCCTATTATGAGGACAATTCCTTTAATGAAAAAGAACTAAGAGAATTTCTAATGAGACTAGGAGGGGTTTATTTACTCATGCTAGCCATTGCCATTATGCTGGCCTACCTCATTTCTACCTACATTACCCGCTCTCTAAAAACCATCTCAGACAAGCTGTCACAGACAGGGCTAGACAAGCACAATATAAAAATAGAAGTGCCCCAATCCTCAGAAGAAATAGCAAAGATCATGAAGGCCTATAACGGAATGATAGACCAACTGGAACAGTCTGCCTTAAAACTAGCCAAATCTGAACGGGAACAAGCCTGGCAAGAAATGGCCAAGCAAGTGGCCCACGAAATTAAAAATCCGCTCACGCCCATGCGCCTAAACGTGCAGCTTTTTGAGCAAAAATTTAATGCCCAAGACCCGGCAGCTGTAACGCAACTAAAATCTCATACCGCCACTCTTTTAGAGCAAATAGACACCCTTAGCAACATAGCCACAGCCTTTGCCACCTTTGCACAGCTACCCGCCCAACAAAAAGAATCTTTAGAAGTAGGAAAAGTAGTAGCCCTGGCCATTTCACTTTTTAATGAGTCCTATATAGCCTACAGCCTGCCCACGCCAGAGATTAAGATGAAATTAGACCGCACCCAACTCATTAGACTGGTCACCAATTTAGTAAAAAATGCCATTCAAGCGGTTCCAGAAGATCGCACACCCGCTATAAAGGTAAGCTTAGAAGAGAGCGCTACAGAAGTCATTTTAATTGTTTCAGACAATGGCATAGGGATCAATACCAGCATTCATGAAAAAATATTTGAACCTAAGTTTACCACTAAAGGCTCCGGAATGGGACTAGGCCTTGGCATGGTTAAAAGTATTGTAGAAAGCTATGCGGGACATATAGAAATTGAAAGTACAGAAGGAGCGGGTAGCCGTTTTACGGTGCGCCTTCCCAAAGAAAAAAATATAACAGCAAATAAGTCCTAAAATTAAACCTATGGAAAGCAACCTCATCACAGAAATTAAAGGAGCTATAGGCATTGTAGCCATTAACCGCCCAAGCAAATTAAACGCCCTAAACAAACAGGTCATTGAAGAACTTTCTAGGGTGATTAGCGGCATGCAACAAAATCCAGAAATTAGAGTAATTATTCTAAGTGGAAGTGGAGACAAGGCCTTTGTGGCTGGCGCCGATATTTCTGAGTTTTCTAGCTTTAACACCACCCAAGGAGCCGCACTAGCAGCACAAGGACAAGCACAATTATTTGACCTCATAGAACAAGGCCCCACCCCAGTTATAGCTGCTGTAAATGGTTATGCACTAGGGGGTGGTCTAGAATTGGCTATGGCCTGCCACATACGCCTGGCCAGTGACAACGCTAAAATGGGGCTTCCAGAAGTATCTCTAGGGCTTATTCCAGGTTATGGAGGTACCCAAAGACTCCCACAGCTCATAGGCAAAGGACGCGCCAACGAACTCATTTTTACTGCCCAAATGATAGGGGCTCAAAAAGCTTTAGACTACGGGCTGGTAAACCAAATAGTCCCACTAAAGCAGCTTATGGAGACAGCAGAGGCCTTGGCTCAAAAAATAGCCCTACAATCCCCCACCGCTATTACAGCAGCCATTGGAGCGGTAAACGCTGGCTTTGATTCTGCACAAAACGGCTATAAAGCAGAAATTGAGGCCTTTGGCCAGTGTTTTGGTACAGCCGATTTTACAGAGGGCACCACCGCCTTTTTAGAAAAACGAAAAGCGGCCTTTAAGGGGTCGCATTAAACTTTTATGCTTTTTTAAGTTCCTTTTTAATTAAAAAATAAGAAATAGGGATTATCACTAAAAAAGTGAGTAATAGGATGGAAATAAAAGAGGTTAAAAAATCTTCAAAAGTATAAGTTTCACTAGTACTGACAACTTTAGTTAATATATTTTTTTTATAAGAGCCTAAGTAATTAATAATGGCGTGTAAAAAAACAATTAACACCACACTTTTTGTCTTTATATAGATACTCTGTAGCAATAAGCCAATTGATATGGCAAATAGAACCTGATTAATAATTGAGATTTTATAATAATCACTAAATACGAGGTTTGACAAATGTGCTATCCCAAATAAAATTGAACAAAATAACAAGGAGAAAATAATATCCTTACGTATAAATTTGTAGGTGTATTGATACAAGAAAACCCTAAAAAGTAGTTCTTCAAATATGCCAATTGCTAGACATGATAGAATAAAAATTGTATGATTATATGTGCTTACTACAAAACCAGTGGCCATTAAACTTGAGTTTACATTAAAAATCGAAACCGCAAATAAAAACAAGGATAAAAAAGAAAAAATAAATGTGTTTTTGGAAGGCCTCAGCTCCTTCAAGAATTCAAATTTTGAAATAAATAACAGCGTGAACAAAGACAATAAAATTCTAGACGCAGTTTTAAATTCCAGCGAATTTTCAAAAAAATATTGATTTATAACTGTCAATAAAATATTAGCAGCTAAAATAGCCACTAATATTTTAGCTGCTGTTTTTAGATTTTTATTCATACTAACTAAGGTTTTAATTAAAACTTATTTCTATTGAAGCCTCACAATCATAAAAATCTACACATGTACATGGACTACTTAATGGCCAACATGTATTCCAAAATCCTGTTTCTGGACAAGTTACTAATCTTACCTTACATCCAAAACTAATGCTGCCTCCAACTTTTTGAGTTTGATCACGCTTTGATATTCTCGATGGATAACTGTCTTTCAAATAGGTAATTAATGAATCTGTAAATATAAAGTCTGAACTAAAGTTTATTTTATTTTAATCAATATATATAATTTATACACAGATGATACTCAGCATAGACCATCAGTCAAATAAATCCATAAGCAGTAAATGAAGCAACCTTTAAGGGGTTTTAAAAATCAATCAAAAACATCTCTGTATACAATTTCTATAGGCAAGCAAATTTT